>Ga0209330_1000012_pt1 | contig 94049 bp, 72 predicted proteins | sample JacPinW_OM2H0_O3_FD_187969 | JGI IMG/M metagenome (GOLD analysis project Ga0209330, IMG submission 187969) | Forest soil microbial communities from Algoma, Ontario, Canada - Jack Pine, Ontario site 1_JW_OM2H0_O3 (SPAdes) (version 2) | ecosystem: Environmental > Terrestrial > Soil > Boreal... | reverse complement strand
GCGCAAGGCTGCGGAAAAGCATCTGTCGCAGACGGAGAGCGGACGCCACCTTGCGGAGGCCGCACTCCAAGAATGCCAAGAAAAATATCAAATGCTCCTCGATGGAATCCAGGACTACGCGATCTTTATGATGGATCCGCGAGGCCGAGTTGTCAGTTGGAATACCGCAGCCGAACGAATCAAAGGTTATAGCGCCGACGAAATCATCGGTCGCAATTTTTCCTGTTTTTTTCCGCCGGAAGATATCGAGCGGGGCAGACCGGAGGAAATACTCCGGATGACTGCCGCCAGCGGACGACATGAAGAACAAGGCATGCGCGTGCGAAAAGACGGCTCACGATTTTTGGCCAGCCTCACGTTCACAGCGTTGCGAGACTCGAACGGAAATCTGCGCGGGTTTTCTGAGTTCAGCCACGATCTTAGCGAGAGCAAAGAATCGGGGACGAAGTATCGAGGCCTATTGGAGGCGGCCCCGGATGCGATGGTAGTTGTGAACAAGGAAGAGAAAATTGTGTTGCTGAATCTTCAGGCGGAGAAACAGTTCGGGTACCGGCGCGATGAACTCGTGGGCCAGAAGGTGAAGAACATCATCCCGGAGGGCTTCGCGGAGCGCCTTCTCGCGGACCGTCTGCGATCTGCCGAAGACGCGCTCGCCCAGCAGATCGGCACCGGAATTGAACTCACAGGGCGCCGAAAGAATGGAAGCGAATTCCCAATCGAGATCATGCTGAGCCCATTGGAAAGTGCTGAGGGAATCTTGGTGACTGCGGCGATCCGCGACATCAGCGTGCGCAAAGCTGCAGAAAAACATCTGGCGCAGATGGAGGGCCGCTACCGTGGGCTGCTGGAGGCCGCACCGGATGCCATGGTGGTGGTGAACCAGAACGGCGAGATCGTCCTGCTAAACGTTCAGGCGGAGAAACAATTCGGATACCGGCGCGATGAACTCGTGGGCCAGAAGGTGAAAAACATCATTCCGGAGGGCTTTGCGGAACGGCTGGTCGCGGATGCTCTTCGATCCGCGGCAGACGCGCTGGCGCAACAGATCGGTACTGGCATTGAACTCAATGGCCGCCGAAAGAATGGAAGCGAATTCCCAATCGAGATCATGCTGAGCCCGCTGGAAAGCGCCGAGGGAATCTTGGTGACGGCAGCTGTCCGCGATATCACCACGCGCAAAAAGGCCGAAGCGCATCTTCTGCAGAAGGTTGAGGAGTTAAACCGGTCGAATGAGGAATTGGAGCAATTCGCCTACATCGCCTCGCACGATTTGCAGGAGCCGCTACGCATGGTGGCCAGTTATACACAATTGCTATCGAAGCGTTACACGGGAAAACTGGATTCCGACGCCGATGAATTCATTTCTTTCGCCGTGGACGGCGCCAGTCGCATGCAGCGGTTGATCAAGGATCTGTTGGCCTATTCGCGCGTGGGGACGAAACCGCCGGATCTGCAAGATACTTCCAGTGAAAAAGCATTACAACACGCCCTCATAAACCTACGCGGCGCCGTCGCAGAGAGTGGCGCGCTTGTGACCTACGATTCCCTGCCCATTGTCGTAGCGGACGAGATGCAATTGATTCAGTTATTTCAGAACCTTGTGGGTAACGCCATCAAGTACCAGGATTCCGAAGTTCCCCGCGTACACATCTCCGCCATCGCGAGTGGCGAAAACAAACGGATATTTTCAGTACGAGATAATGGGCTGGGTATCAATTCGCTGTATTTCGAAAAAATTTTTGGCGTGTTCCAGCGATTGCACAAATGGGAAGAATTCCAGGGCACCGGCGTCGGGTTGGCCATCTGCAAGAAGATTGTCGAACGGCACGGCGGCGCCATCTCAGTTGAATCCAAACTCGGGAACGGTTCCACCTTTTTCTTTACCTTGGTAGGAAGCGACAAGGAATCCTCAAAACCATCGGCGGAGAAAGTATGCCCATAGAAATTCTCTTGGTAGAAGACAGTCCCGGAGATGTCCGCCTGACTCAGGAAGCCTTCCACGACGCCAACAAGTCCGTCCACTTGCATGTGGCGTCCGACGGCGTGGAGGCGATGGCCGTACTAAGGCACGGGGGACACGACGCTCGCACGCCTCGCCCGGATCTGATCTTGTTGGATCTCAACCTGCCCAAAATGGATGGCCGCGAGGTTCTAGCTCAGATCAAGGGAGATGAAAATCTGAAGACAATTCCAATAGTCATCTTGACCACCTCGGATTCTGAAGCCGATATTCTAAAGAGCTATCAACTCCAGGCGAACTGCTACCTCACCAAACCCGTACAGTTTGATGCCTTTGAGATCCTGGTGAAGAGCATCAACGATTTCTGGCTGAGAAAGGTCAAATTGCCACAACAGAGGCAAAGTGGATGAGCGAGAAATCGATGAAGATGCTTCTCATTGTCGAAGATAACGCGGGAGACGCGCGCTTGCTACGCGAGATGTTCAATGAACAAGGCCCGCGCGATACTGAGTTAACGCACGTGGAATGCATGAGTGATGCCGAAAGACACCTTTCGGAGCGCGCGGTCGACATCGTCCTGCTCGACCTAGGGTTGCCTGATGCTCAGGGACTCGAAGCAGTGCGGCGCGCCCGTGCCGCCGCTCCGCGCGTACCGTTGGTGGTACTGACGGGGCTAGACGATGAGTCCCTGGCAGCACAAGCCTTGCAAGAAGGCGCGCAAGACTACCTCATCAAAGGCCAAATCGAGGCGCGCGGTCTTCTGCGCACCATGCGCCATGCCATCGAGCGCAAAATGATGGAAGATGCTTTGTTCGTGGAAAAGGAACTTGCTCAGGTCACGCTCGACTCCATCGGCGACGCCGTAATTTGCACCGACATCTTGGGAAATATCACCTACCTCAATCTCGTCGCGGAAAGAATTACTGGCTGGTTACGTCGAGAAATCGTGGGCCGGCCCATGGTCCAAGTGTGCCGAATTATCAATGCCCTCAGCCGCGAAACCATAGCAAATCCGATCGAGAAGGCTGTTGAGCAAGACAAGACCGTGCACTTGCCGTCAAACAGTATCCTTATCCGGCGTGACGGACGTGAAACCCCGATCGAAGACTCCGTTTCCCCCATCCACGACCGCGAAGGAAAGGCTACCGGAGCCGTAATCGTCTTCCGCGACGTGAGCGCGGCCCGGGCCATGGTCTTGCAGATGGCCCACTCTGCTCAGCACGACTTTCTGACCGGTTTGCCCAATCGCATGTTGCTGAACGACCGTGTAACTCAGGCCATCGCCTTGGCGCAACGCCACATGAAAAAGGTAGCGGTGCTGTTTTTGGATTTGGACGGCTTCAAGCACATTAACGATTCACTGGGACATCCCATCGGCGACAAGCTTCTTCAGTCCGTCGCGAAACGCTTGGTCGATTGTGGGCGCAGTTCGGACACGGTAAGCCGTCAGGGAGGCGACGAATTCGTGGTGCTGCTTTCTGAGGTGGAACAATCGGATGATGCTGCCATTACCGCAAGGAGAATGTTGCAGGCCGTGGCTGAGCCTCATTCCATCGGCCAACACGATCTTCACGTCACTACCAGCATAGGAGTCAGCATCTTTCCTGACGATGGTCTCGATGCTGAGACGCTTATCAAGAACGCGGACACCGCGATGTATCAGGCCAAAGAAAACGGGCATCAGAGTTATCAGTTTTTCAAGCCCGCCATGAATGTCCGAGCCGTCGAGCGGCAATCCATCGAGGAAAGTCTGCGGCGCGCCTTGGAACGCCAGGAATTCGCGTTGCAGTACCAGCCGATAATCGATCTAAGAGCAGGAGAGATTACTGGGGCGGAAGCACTGATACGTTGGACCCATCCCACGCGTGGCCCCGTTCCTCCGGCCCAATTTATCCCCGTTGCGGAAGATTGCGGCTTGATTCTGCCAATTGGCAACTGGGTTCTGCGTGAAGCGTGCAAGCAAGCCCAAGCCTGGATAAAGGCAGGTCTGCCCCTAGTTACCATGGCCGTGAATATCTCCGCAATCGAGTTTCGAGACGAGCACTTTCTCGAGGGAGCATTCGCAATACTCGAGGAAACGGGGCTGGATCCTAGGTCTCTTGAGCTGGAACTGACTGAAAGCGTTCTCATGAGACGTGTCGAGTCCACCGAATCCATTCTCAAGGCACTGAGAAAGAAAGGCGTCCAGATCGCGGTCGATGACTTCGGCACGGGTTACTCCAGCTTGAGCTATCTAAGAAAGTTTCCAATCGACGCCCTGAAGATCGATCAGTCGTTCGTCCGTCAGATCACCACCGCTCCTGATGAGACGACCATCGTCACCGCAGTGATCAGCATGGGCCGCAGTCTTAAGCTGCGAGTCGTCGCCGAGGGCGTGGAAACCCAAGAAGAACTCGCGTTTTTACAGGCTCACCAGTGTGACGAGGCGCAAGGATACTTTTTCAGCCGGCCGCTTCTTCCCGAACAGTTCGCCAAGTTGCTCAAAAGCGGCATTCCCGCGGCGGCCGCCCTCGTTAACCACTAAGATTTTCCCTGGCAACCGCTGATTACCCGCGAACAATGTATTTCGCCCGCGCTCGATAATCATCCATATTGCTGACGATTTTTCAGGCGCAGTATCAAGAGAGTGTCGTATCGGTACGGTGCGTCCTTCCTGAAACACCCACGATTGCAACGCCCGCGCAATCAACTCTCAGAATAGGCCAGCTCGCTGATTCCACGTGCCTTGTCTCGTGTCGACGATCATTGGTTTGGCCTCCGGTCTGCTTCATTCTCAGGTATCCGTTCGCGCTCACGATATTGTCGCGGAACTTCACTCTGGTCACTGTGCTTGGGAATAAAAGAAATGGAAATGCAAATGGGATGGCCTAAAAAACAGATGAAAACTTCTCGTGGGGATCCCTGCGCCCGCCTTGGCAAAATAGTGAGTGACCTCTCGGCACGCGGCAAAAGCTGACATGCATCTTCTGCGCACTTTCTCCCTTCGGGGCAAGCTGACTGCGATTGTTATGATCACTTGTTCCGTCGCGGTCCTGGTTGCTTGCATTGTGTTCGCCGTTTATGACGTCACAACTTTGAGGCGTTCGCTCGCTAGTGAGCTAGAAACCGTTGCCGAGATCACCGGGTCGAACCTGACCGCCCCGCTGACGTTTGGCGATAACGCCGCCGGGAATGAAATTCTAGGTTCCCTCAGGATCCAAACTCACATCGTTGAAGCCTGCGTTTACAAGCGTGATGGGAAGGTCCTTTCCGAATATAGGCGTGATGGCTCCAAGGAATTCTTTCCCCCTCCGGTACTTCTTACCGACCGCGCCGCGGTTGTCTCCGGCAACATCCTCGTCTTTCGTGGAATTTGGTTGGATGGGGAACTGATTGGGTCGATCTACGTGAAGTCCGATCTTGGAGCGCTTCACGACCGCATCGTCCGCTTCTCCGAAATCATATTGGCCGCGTTTCTTTTGTCTCTCGTCACTTCCTTCCTCCTCGCATCGCGCCTGCAACGTTTGATTTCCGAGCCTATCGGAAACCTGGCGCAGGCGGCTTCCGAGGTTTCCCTTAAAAAGGACTACTCCCTTCGAGTCGCGAAAGGGAATAGCGATGAGATCGGATTTCTAGTCGATAAATTTAACGAAATGCTCGAACAGATCGAACATCGTGAATCTGCTCTGCAGTACGCTCACGACGGACTAGAGCGTCGCGTTGACGAACGCACCCGCGAGTTGCAGAAGGAAGTTGCCGATCGTACGCGAGCCGAGCAGGAACTGGATGAGCGCAAACGCTTCCTTAATTCCCTCATCGAGAATATCCCGTTAGCGATTGTAGCCACCAGCGCCGACGACAAAGTCCAAATGTGTAACCCCGCCTTCGAGACGCTATTCCGCTATTCACAACAAGCTGTCCTGGGACAGCCGCTGATAGGCCTCCTAACAAATCCGGAACTTCGCACAGAGGCAGAATCGAATATAGACGTCCTCCGGCAGGGAACCAGCGTCCACGTCGTCACGCGCCGGTGCCGTAGCGATGGGAGCTTGGTGGACGTGGAGGCCTACGCTGTCCCGCTGGGTCTTGAACACCAGCGAACCGGCGCCCTGATGCTCTATCAAGACATTACAGAGCGCAAATTTGCAGAGGAAGCGATGCATCAGGCAAGAGAAGCGGCAGAAGCCGGCAGCAAAGCAAAGAGTGAATTTTTGGCTAACATGAGCCACGAAATCCGCACTCCCATGAACGGAATTCTGGGAATGACGGAGCTCACTCTTGAAACGAAGTTGAATACTGAGCAGCGCGAATACCTGGGAATGGTAAAAGCTTCTGCCGATTCGCTTCTCGTGCTGCTGAACGATATCCTGGATTTTTCGAAGATTGAAGCGGGCAGACTCGATCTCGACCTTACGCAATTTCCACTGCGCGAAAGCCTCGGAGAAACGCTAAAGATACTGGGTCTTCGGGCCCACCAAAAGTCCTTGGAACTTGCCTGGCAGGTGGCTGAAGACGTCCCGGAAGACCTGCTGGGTGACTTGGGCCGTTTGCGGCAGATCTTGGTCAATCTCATTGGGAACGCTTTGAAGTTCACCGAGCATGGAGAAGTCTTTCTGTGGGTGGAAAAAGTGCGAGATTTCCCAAAGGGAGTGGAACTGCATTTCTCCATTCGAGACACCGGGATTGGAATCGCGAAAGAGAAGCAGTCTGAGATTTTCGCACCCTTCACTCAAGCGGATGGCTCTACCACACGTCTCTATGGCGGCACCGGGCTCGGACTCGGGATCGCTACGCGCCTTGTGGAAATGGCCGGAGGAAAAATCTGGGTTGAAAGCGAACTGGGACGTGGCAGCACTTTCCATTTCACCATCCACTTCGCGATCGCCGGCGAAAAAAATCGAGGGCGCAAACTTCCCGACACTGAAGTCCTGCAAGATTCCGCCGTCCTGATAGTTGATGACAACAAGACGAATCGTATCATTCTGCTCGAAATGCTCAAACAATGGGGACTGCGTCCCGAGGCTGTGGGAGGAGCCCGACTAGCTCTCGCTGCTTTGGAGCGGGCCCGCGCGGCTGACTCGCCGTTTGATCTCGTAATTACCGATCTTCATATGCCGGGCGCAGATGGCTTCGCCTTGGTCGAAGATATCCGCGAAAACTCCCGATCCGCTCTTACTCCTGTGATTATGCTCAGTTCCGGTTCGCAGCGCGGCGACCGCGACCGCTGCCGCGATCTGGGCATCGCGGCCTGTCTGATGAAACCTGTCCAGCCTTCCGAACTTCTTGATGTGCTCTTGAGCGAATTAACAAAAGCAGTGCCTAAGGTCCCGAGAGCAATCGCCGTGCAGCCGGCTATCGGCGAACAGCGGCCTCTATTGAAGGTCTTGCTTGCCGAAGATAATGCTGTCAACAGGCTTCTCGCCACGAGATTGCTCGAAAAATATGGCAACACCGTGGTCGCCGTCGAAAACGGCCAGGAAGCTCTTGCGTCAATAGAACGCGAAAGCTTCGACCTGGTCATAATGGACGTGCAAATGCCGGTGATGGACGGCCTCGAAGCGATCCGCACGGTAAGGCTCAAGGAGCAAACTTCCGGCCTGCACTTGCCGATAATTGCTCTAACGGCGCACGCCATGAAGGGCGATCGCGAAAGATGTCTGGCAGCCGGCGCGGATGAATACCTCACCAAGCCGATCCGTGCAGCCGAGTTCTTTGCCGCTCTCGGCCGCATTAAGGCCGGAAGCGCTGCCCCAAGCTCTTCTCTTGCAGCGCCAGCACCGCCCCCTTCCACTTCCCGCACAGCTATCGATCTAGAACAGGCGTTACATCGAGTGGGAGATCAGGAAACTCTCGAAGAACTCGCAAGACTCTTCATTGAAGAATGCCCGAAGTTGATGGACCAAATTCGCCAATCTTTGGCAAAGTCCGACGGCGCTGCGCTTGAACGCTTTGCGCATTCTCTGCAGGGATCCTCAGCGAGCCTCGGAGCTCCCGGGATTTCCCGTGCGTCGCTGGAATTGCAAGAACTCGCTCGTTCCGGACATTGGATCGCCGCCCGAACGGTATTCGTAGGTCTAGAGACGGAAATCGCTTGTTTGTATTCCCAACTTTCAACTCTGCTGCGCGTGGTGCCATCTTGAAATTCTCGCCTCACGGACGCGCAGCCCTCACAGCAGTGTAACGCGGTGGCAAATGGAGCGGAGGCTAGTTGTGAACGAAGATAAAGTTGTGAAAAAGAAAATCCTAGTTGCTGAAGATGACCCCGTTTCCCGGCGCTTGCTGGAGGTGTTCCTCGCCCGCTGGGGCTACCAGGTCGAGGTCGCCACGAGCGGAACCCAGGCCCTGGAACTTCTCGAACTAAGAGACGCTCCCCGCCTTGCCGTGCTCGACTGGATGATGCCCGGTCTGGAAGGCGTTCAAGTGTGCCGGAAAATTCGCGAACGCAAGGACCGTCCCTACACCTACGTTCTCCTGCTCTCCGCTCGCGGACAGAAAGAGGATTTACTGGCCGGCTTGGAATCGGGCGCCGACGATTATTTGACCAAGCCCTTTGACGCGCAGGAACTTCGCGCGCGTCTTCACGTCGGCGAGCGAATTTTGCAGCTGCAGGACGGCTTGATGGCAGCGGGAGAGGAGCTTCTCTTTCGCGCCACTCACGACTCGCTGACCGGAATTTCTAACCGCGGCATGGTTCTCGACGCACTCCGCCGTGAGCGTTCCCGTCAAGTGCGCGGCGGCGGCTCTTTCGGAATCATCTTGCTGGACGTCGATCATTTCAAAGACGTCAATGACACCCACGGCCACCAGTGTGGTGATGCCGTGTTGCTGGAAGTTTCGCGAATCATGACTGCAAGCGTGCGAGCCTACGACACTGTGGGCCGCTATGGCGGTGAAGAATTCTTGATCGTGGTGCCTGCCGCCGACGCCGCAAGTGTTTTTGGGTTGTCGGAGAGAATCCGCCGCACGATCGAGTCGAAGCCGTTACCCACGGATTCTGGGGAGATCTCCATTACTGTGAGTCTAGGATTGGCTGTGAGCAACGACCTGACCCCGCTGGATCCTGAGGTTATGCTCAATACCGCGGATAATGCGCTGTATCGCGCTAAAGAATTCGGTCGAAATCGCTCGGAAATGGGGATCTCTGAAAGACCGCCTTCAGCTGCCGTCGCCGAAATCGCTCCGGTCAAAACCGGTTCACAATAGCGGGCTCCTTCCTGCGCTTCGGTCATAGCGAACCTCAGAAGGTTCGTCACCTTCAGTTTGAGGATGAACTGTTTTTTTGCGCGGCTACCCAGTCATGAATGCGAATCGAGAGAACGTCCAGCGGCAAAGCACCCGCACCGAGTACTTCGTCGTGGAAATTACTCAGGCTAAATTTGTCCCCTAGCTGGTCCTTCGCATACTGACGCAACTTCAATATCTCGAGCTGGCCAATCTTGTAACCCAACGCCTGAGCTGGTACGGCCATGTATCGGTCGGTTTCGCTTTGCACCTCGAACTCATCGATAGCCGAGTGATCGTGGAAGAAATCGACAACCTGCTGCCGTGTCCAGTGTTTATAGTGGAAGCCCGTATCGACGACCAGCCGGATGGCGCGAAGCATGTCGTCCTGCAAGTGCCCGTAATAACTGTAGGGATCCTGGAAGAATCCCACCTCTCTTCCCAAGCGCTCCGAGTAAAGAGCCCAGCCCTCGGTGTAAGCGATGTAAGATTCATTTTGGCGGAATGGAGGAAGTTGCGGAAGCTCTTGCGCGATAGCGATTTGCATGTGATGGCCGGGCACTCCTTCGTGGTACGCGGTGGTTTCTATGTCTACTGTCACGCCCTTCTCAAAGTTCCCGGTGTTGACCATTATGTGCGCGGGCCGCGATCCATCCTGAGATCCTTGAACGTACTCCGTGGACGCCTGCTTCTCGCGGAACTCCTCGACCGGCATAACCTGCACCTTCGCTTTTGGCAGACGCCCGAACATCGTGGGCAACTTCAAGTACATCTGGTCGATGTACTTCTGGTATAGATCCACGATCTCCTGCCGTGAATGGACATGCACCTTGGGATTGGTCTGTAAAGAAGCGCTGAAGCTCTTGAGATCCTTGTAACCAAGCTGGTTGACCACTTGCAGCATCCGAGCTTCGATTTCTTTCACTTGCGCCAGACCGAGCTGGTGAATTTCTTCCGGCGATAGATTCGTCGTGGTGCTCTGCTTCACCGCGAAGGCGTAACGCGCAGGGCCGTCAGGCAGCGCCCACAGGCCAGGCTCCGAACGTCCTTTTGGAGCGTACTCCTCGCGCACGAATTTTGTGAATTTCACATAGGCTGGCTGCACCGATCCGCTAATCGCAGCTAATCCCTGTTCGCGCAGTCGTTTCTGGTCCGTTGCCGAAATGCTGTCGGGAAACTTGGCGAAGGGCTCCATGTACGGCGAGGCATCCGGCGCCTTGCGCGCGATACCGTCAGATTGTTCCACCACCTTTTCCAGCAGGATACGCGGAGGCATCAGGCCTTCGGCCATGCCTTTGCGCATCTGGATCTCAGTCTCATCGAACAGCCGGGGAATCTGATTCAGTCTGGAAATGTAGTCTTCGTAATCCTTAACTGTTTGAAAAGAAAGCACGGATACGAGTTGCGGAAGATCGATGTGAATGCCTCCAAACTGCGACACCGGCATTTCCCATGGCTTGAAACCCGCCCCCTCGAGACCCACCCGCAGGTCCCGCACCATCAGCGTTTTGTTTAGCGCCTCCTGTTCTGGAAAGCCGCTGGTATCGATCGCTTCGAAGCGCACCAGGAATTTCTTGCTCTGATCCAGATCGTCGTCGATTGCCTTTTGCGAGAAGTCGTCCAGTTTATCGTTCCAGCGCTTATCTCCGAGGAAAGAAGCGAAAATCGGGCTGGTCCGAAGTCCGTACTCCCAGCGTTCTGCGAGCAAATCGTTCAGCGCTTTTCTGCGGTGCTCGACGTCAGACTGCGAAGGTGCGGCGAAAACGGCGGAACACAGCACGGACATTAACAACGTGAACAGGACCCAAGATCGCATCAACCGGAATCTCCTTTTCGTTTCAAAATGGTCCTTCATTGTACGCCCATCTCGCTATTAGCCTCGCAACGTTGTGGAGATGAGTCGGCGCCGTCCGTTATGATCCCGGGCAAACCAAAATTTGCGCGAGTTGTTGCAACTCCTGCTGGCTCAATCAAAATGTCGCGTCGCGAATTTCAAATCGTGCCATTTTTGGAATAGTTCTTGACATGCATTTCCGCTTTTGATAAATGCTGACAATTGCTCTTTTCGGCATCGCCGCTCCCAGGCCAGGCTGATGGCCAAAAAGGATGGTTCTTTCCGCGCAAAGGCAATGCAGTCGCGCTCCTACACCTGTTGGTCAGAATCACCGCTTCATATTGAGCACTTTTGGCTGTGAGATTCGACTGATTGCGAGAAAGATGTAGGGTTGCAATTGTCTCGTGCGAGATGTGAACGAGCGCTGGACTCCTTCAGTGCTCCCGCTCCGCTTGATTGAGATAAACATACTTAACTGTTACGTGAGAGGCCAGTAACTGAAGGGCGTTCGCTCGCTGATCTTCCACGGGAGGCTGCTGAACTGCGGATGCCGCCTCAATAATCGAAGTCGCGCCCAGTCGAATCGGCGTTTAGGGAGCCATTTTGACCATGACCCAATCAAAGGTATCGGCCTCGACTGAGCAATCCGCACGAATTTCTTCCTCGGCTCGCGAAGGGCGTCTCTTGACCCCTGCAGCGCAAGACGATCGACTCCGCAAGATCCTCGAAATAATCGAATCGGGCTCGCTTTGTACCATCGGAGATCTGGCTCTCGAATTTAACCTGAGCGCCTCGCATCTCCAGCATTTGTTCAAAGCGCAGACCGGCTCGCGCCTTGGCCGACGCCTTGTCGAACAGCGCCTGCACCGGGCTGCTCTCCTCCTCTTACAGAGTAACATGAGCGTTAAGGAAGTCGCATATGCAGTCGGCTACAAACACCCTCCCAGCTTCGTCCGCGCCTTCGAACGTTTCTTCGAACAAGCCCCGGGCCACTATCGGCAGGAAATGCTAACGGAAAGACGAATCGGCTAATCCGTTTCGCTTGTACTCCCAGGTAACTCGGCGTACACAGTGTCTAGCGAGTTAAGAGATGCGGGCGCCCAGCCTGTGTCCAGCCTGTAGTTAAACGACTTCTGTGTTGGTGTGTCTGTACCTAATTTGACAAGTTTCGCGCATCTTTGAGAGGAGGCACGATGTACTTCAACGTGTTCGGACAGAAAGTTTCGCGCAGGGTCTATAAGGAAATGCAAAACGCGGCAAAGAATCGCCGCGAGTTGATCTCAGCGGGGCTCACAAGTCGCCGAGATTTGTTCAAGATGGGCCTTTTGACCGCTGGAGGCATGCTCATCGCCAAGAACGGTTTGAGCGCGCGGGCTGCGTACGGGCTGACTCAACAAACGACGATCCCGCCCTCCGGTTCGAACCAAAACTGCTTGCCGGGCAGCTTCTTGCCAGCCGGTCAGCCAGCCAGTCCGGCGACCACGCCATTCGTTGTTCCCCTTAACGTCATGCCCGTCACCGCCCAAACCCCTGTGGGTAAGCTAGTAAACGGACAGGGAGTCGTCACGGCTCCAACAATCTGCCCCAACACTGCGGCTGGTGAAGTTCGCGCGGCTTGTCACCAGGCCCCCGAGTTGAACCCGACCATGTTCCCATTCCCGCCGCCAGTCGTCTACCAGATGCGCCAAATGCAAACCACGGTTTCTCAAACGCCTAGCTATGGGCCGCAGACGGTCTGGGGTTTCAACGACGGTACTCACGGCACGCTGACTCCCGGCCCCACCTACCATGCGAGCTACGGCGCACCGCAATTAACCCGCAACATTAACGCGTTGCCTCCACTCCCTGAAGTCGGTGGCTTCGGCATGCCTTCGGTCACCACCCATCTTCACAACGCTCATAATCCCTCCGAAAGCGATGGCAATCCCTGCGATTTCTATGGCATCGGAAACTTCGCTGATCAGTATTATCCCAACGTCCTGGCCGGATTCAATTCCACCAATCCTCCCAATGGTGATATCAACGAAGCGCTAAGCACCCTGTGGTATCACGACCACCGTGTGGACTTCACCTCGCAGAACACGTACAAGGGGCTGTTCGGTTTCTACTGTCTCTTTAACCAGTTCGATACTGGCAATGAGGAAACTGGCTTCCAACTCCCCAGCTTCCCGCAGTTCGATATCCAACTCGCGTTCGCCGATAAGGTGTATGACGAGACCGGCAAACTGTATTTTGATCTGTTCACTCTCGACGGTATTATCGGTGATCAATTCCTGGTGAACGGCCAGATTCAGCCCTTCTTCAACGTTGAGCCGCGCCGCTATCGCTTCCGCTTGCTCGACACCGGACCGTCGCGATTCTATTCCTTCTTCCTCACGAATTTGAAAAATCTGAACGCCGTCAATAATTTCTGGGTGATAGCCAATGACGGTAACCTGCTGCAGCATCCGGTGGAAGTCAGCACCGTACGTATCGGTCCAGCAGAGCGCGTGGACATCATCATTGACTTCAGCCAGTTTAAAGGTCAGACCCTCTACCTCGAGAATCGGCTGCTCCAGTTCAATGGCCAGGGTCCCGTGCCTCCGAATAATTTTCCAGTCGCAAATGCCGGGCAGAACCCTCAGGTTGAGTGTCCAGACACCCTGGGCAACGGCACTATCCTGTCCGATATCACTGCGCCTACCGGGCCAGGCAGTGCCCTCCTGTTGAAGTTTATCGTCAGCAATAAATCCGTTACGGACAACAGTGTGAATCCGGCAACCAACCCCACGTTCTACACGCCGCCCAGCACCAACGTTGCTCCTCGGATCATTCGCACCTTCAAGTTTGATCGCTTGAACGGGCAGTGGTCCGTGAACGGTCAGTTCATGGATTGCAATGACTTCCGCTTCACTGTGTCGCAGAACAGCTCGGAACAGTGGGTGCTTACAAACCTAACTGGAGATTGGACGCACCCCATCCATATCCACCTTGAGGAGCATCAGATCCTTTCCCGTAACGGTGCGCCTCCCCCACTGGCCGTCGAACAGCATGCTCGCAAGGACGTAGTGCAAGTGCATCCGAACGAGCGTGTTCAGCTCTTCTTCCGCTTCCGCGACTGGGTCGGAAAATATCCGATCCACTGCCACAACGTTGTGCACGAGGACCACGCTATGATGGCTCTCTGGCACGTCGTTCCTAATGGCGGGGACAACATCAACGTACCGTAACGTTCGCGGAATGGGATCTGCCGCCCCCGGGGTCCTGCATGGTCCCGGGCGCGCGGAAAGGAGGCCACTGAGTTATGCAAGAGCTCTCTAGAAGGAATCTGTTGAGGTTGGCAGCCGTGGCGCCTCTAGCTGGCAGTATCGCAGCTACTGGAGTCGCTGCTGGCAGCCCTCCCGGCGCCAAAAATAACACTCGAAGCGTCGGGAATAATACTCCGGAAGCGGCCCGCATTCGAATTCAGGAAAAGAATTTTCCTAACGTCCCCCTGATTTCGCATGAGGGCAAGCAAGTCAATTTCTACGATGACTTGATCAAGGGCAAGGTCGTCACGATTAATTTCTTCTACGCTAAGTGCGACGAAATCTGCCCGTTGGTCTCGGCCAATCTGGCGAAGGTGCAAAAGATTCTCGGCGATCAAGTTGGCCGGGACATCTTCATGTACTCGATCTCGCTGAAGCCTGAAGAAGACAACCTCGACGCGATCAGGGCCTATCGTGATTCCTGGCACGCCGGTCCCGGCTGGAGTTTCTTCACTGGCCAACCCAGCGACATCGAAAAGATTCGCAAGGGCATCGGATTCACCTACCCCGAGCCCGCCATCGACAAGGACAAGACTCAGCATATCGGCAACGTTCGCTATGGCAACGAGCCCCTTATGCTCTGGGCCGCATGTCCTGGCGTGGCTCATGCGCCTTGGATAGCCGAGTCGTTCGTCTGGATGATGCATCCGGAAACCAATCGGGTGCAGAAGTCATGACGATCCGCGCGGAGTCAAACCAAGTTTGTGATAACGACCTCTTCATTTCTGGGTACGCTCGCAGTTCACAGCCGCACGTAGCCCGGAGAAAGGATACAGTGATGAAAAACGAACGAAAAAGTTCTTCGCTATTTGTTCAAATGTTCGTGGTAGCGGTGCTTCTGCTCGTGGCTGCTCCGAATCTGCTCGCGCAATCGAGCACCTCTTCCAGCAGCGGTTCCAGTTCCAGCAGCGGTATCAGCAGCAATGGCAGCGTCAGTTCCAACAGTTTCAACTTCAACTTCAGGAACAATCCGGCTACCGACTACAATCCTCCGCCATGCGATTTCCAGGATTCCTTTTACAACAATGTCGGGATCTCGACGAGCAGCCAGGGAAATACTGCCGTGACTGCGCAAGGTGTGGATTCCGTGCCGGCGCAGCGTTTCGGTTTCTTCCGGCAGACCGGCCCACCCGCTATTTTCCCCAGTCAGGTCAATTGGGTGGTTGACAACACCTGCACTACTAGGGACACCGTGCGGAAGAATATCCGCATCCTCGCGACCACCGCTGGCTATGTGGATGATGGCAACGGTTCTCCGACGGATTTTATCTCTATCATCGCGTTTCTGACCAACCAGAGTTTCTTCGAGACGAGTTTTACCTCGAATCCAAATATTACCTCGAACCCAAATCTTAACACGGGCCCAAACACCCCCTTCCCCTTCGATTGTAGTGTGGTGCCGGTTCCGCCCGCTCTGCCGGACTCGAGCTGCGTTGTAATCACTAACGGGAATGGGCAAGTGACGCTTCCGGCCACGGGAGCCGCCGGTGCCGCAAATGCGGACGCTGTTGGCTTTGGCCTTAACGCGCGAAACAACGGGCCCGGCAACACAGGCGTCGGACCCCTCGGTACTTCAGGACTGGGCGTCGGCTCCGGGCAGGGCGATGACATGCAGGACATCGTTAGTAACTTCGAAGCTTATCCGGCGCTGAGGCAGAGACTGCCCAATGGAACATTCGCCGTCATTCCCTGCGGCTCGTTGAATAATGCCAATAATGCTCCGAATGCGCTAAACCCAGGGCTCCCGGTGATACCTATCCCGAGTCCGGTTTGCTTCCCCGTGAACAGCATAGCTACTCCCAGCCTACGGCAAGACTGGCGTTTTGCTACCAATCGCAACGCGATCGATGGCAGCGATAACAACGTCGTCTCCGCCTCTGTCTTCGGCAATGACCCGGGCGGTGCCGGTGAATTGGCGAACGCTGGAAATACAATCGTCAACAACGCCCCCTACGGGTATTTTTGTGACGATCTGCTGGGCATGTGGATCAATACCTACTTCTGGTTCACGCAAGATCCGGGAGTGAGTGGTCCGTGCAATAATGGTCCTAACTCCCCTTATCAGACCGTGGCTGCCGTGGAAGGCCTTAACCTTGACGGAACTCCGATCGTTAAGACAGCCAATGAACTCAACAACGTTCTTGAGGCCACTGGATGTGCGCAGGAAGGAAAGATAGACTTCAGTGGCAATGACGGAGGAGCGGTGTGGCTGATTTGCCCCGCGATCGCGGATCCCACAAACGGAGCGATCAGTCTCGACGCTTTCCTGGATCAGGTTCGTCGGCCCAATGGTCTTCCGCTTGATCCCCATTTTACGATCAACTTCTTCTGCCTCCAGTTCTTCGGCCAATTCTGCAGCTCACTAGCCCCATCGCAAGTGAGTGCAGCTCAGTCGAACGGAGCGGCAGCGCAATCAGCAGCAGCAGCGGCACCAGCGGCTTCAACGTCCTCATCTAATTAATCGCGAGGCGTTGCGGTAAGACTTATGTCTAACATGCCCCTGGCAGGGCGGTCGCCTTGCCGGGGGCAATCTGTCTAAGCTAGAATGCGGATTCCCCAGCTTGTCCCAGGATGAAGACACGCTTTCCTCGCCGAGATTTCATCAAGCTTGCCGCCAGCGCTGCGGCTGTCGGACCGTTCTTTAATTTTTCTCATCGCGTGCTGGGTAATCCCAAAACACTCAAGATCGCCAAGTGGGATCATTTTGTCCCTGAATACGATGCCTGGTTTGAAACAGAATGGGCCAAGCCATGGGGCGAGAAAAATAATACCAATGTAATTATCGATAGTATTCCTGTTGAAAAAGTCCACGCAGAAGCTCTGGCGGAAGTGGCGGCCGGCAAAGGTCACGACCTCTTCATGTTTCCCTGGCCTCCGGCAGAATTCCAGCAGCATGCCATCGACCATACCGAGATTTACCAAAATATTTCAATGAACTACGGCAGCATCCCCCAAATTTCGAACAGATCCACGTTTGATCCCAGGACCAAAACGCACTTTGCTATGGCGGACTTCTGGGTTCCCTCGCCGGTGCACTACTACCAGGATTTTTGGGCTGAAGTGGGCATGCCCGTCGGTCCGGTCACTTATGACGGCCTTTACGCCGGCGGCAAGAGGGCCCGTGAGAAGCTTGGACTCCCGTGCGGTTTGTCTTTTTCGCCTACCTTAGAAGGCAACATTACAGCGAATACGCTCTTATACGCTCTTCGCGGCCAGATATTGGATGCGAACGGAAACGCTGCGATTAACAGGAACCTTTTCGCCGCCCACGCCCTGAACTATGTCAAAAACTTCAATCAGGATGCCGGAACTCCCGAAGAGTTCACCTGGGGTCCTTCGGGCAACGTGCAGGACATGCTGGCGCGCAAGACCATCTGCACCACGAACGCGATAAGCCTGCTACGTGCGGCGGAAAAACAAAACCCCGAGCTGGCAAAGAGGATTAAGCTCCAGCCGCCCCTGCTCGGCACCTACGGCGTGACCGGGTTTCCCCAAGCCACAAATTGCTCTACAGTCTGGAAGTTCGCGGAGAATCCGGACGGCGCGAAACAGTTCTTGGTGGATCTGATCGACAGTTCCAGGACTGGCTTCGACAAGAGCCTGAGTTGCAACTTTCCCACTTACCCCAAGGCGCTTCCAAATATTGTCGTGCGTCTTTATAAGGATCCAAAGGCCGACCCGCCCCACAAATACTACACGCTCAGAGACGCATTGCACTGGACCCCGAATCTTGGTTCGCCTGGGTTTGCCAATTCCATTTGGATGGAAGTCTTCAATACGTTCGTGATTCCCAGGATGTTTGCGAGCGTCGCTCAGGGCAAAGTCTCTCCGCAGGACGCCGCAGCCGAAGCGCAAAAGGAAGTTACTGTGATCGTCGAAAAGTGGAAGCAGACTGAACCTTCCGCCGCCAGAGGTTAACTATGAACGTTCGAGGACTCATTTCCGTGATTGCCTCCGTGGCACTCGCCGCTTCCTCATTGTTGGCCCAAGCTCCGGTCCTTCGCAAGTCGCCCGAATTCACCATAAACAAATCCTCTGGAGACGCGGTATTGCTATCGAGTTTGAAAGGCAAAGTCGTGGTGATGGAATTCATGTTCATTGGCAGCTCCCACTGCCTGGATCTCGCAGAAATGCTCAATAAGCTTCAGGCCGACTTGAGCCCGCGCGGCTTTCAAGCAATTGCTGTCGCTTTTGGCCAGCATGCCGACCAGGCCATGGTTGGCCACGTCGAGGAGCGCCTTCATCTCACCTATCCTCTCGCGTACGCTTCGCCTGCCGATGTGGACGCCTACTTGGGCCGCCAGGGGACCGAAAAACTGAAAATTCCGCAGATGATAGTAATTGATCGCAAGGGCATGATCCGTTCGTCTACCGGCACAGGTAATCCCACTCTCGAAAACGAGGCCCTCATCCGCGTAGTCCTCGAGCCGCTCCTTAAAGAGCCACCCCCCTCTCCCAATGCCGCTCACGCCACTCCGGCTGCCAAGAAGAATGGCCAGTCCTGACGTCCCCCCGCCTTGGGTGTCAGCTTTACTCGCATTGACTTAGCAGCGCTCGCGTCCTACTATTCCGTTTCCGCAAGCATCTGATTGCGGCGCTTTTATGCGAGCGCCAGGAGGCTCTACGTGGAGGATTGGCAGTACGCACAGGCTGACCGCGGAGAAGAGCTGGCTCAGCTCCATTACTTCACGATGACCAAGCACCAGGACGGAAAAACGGTTCCGTTCGTTATTACCGTCAAGGAATACGCAGTCTCGCCTCAGGGCCAGCATTTGCGCTTTTTTGCTGAAGCCGACAAGCCCGTGAATCAAAACACCGCGCCATTCGTCCCGTCAGGCTGGGGGGATTCCATCCTGAAAGCCTTGGCTGACTGCATGCGATTGATCCGGCAATTTCCGTTTGAGGTTCAGTAGCCAAACGCATCACTAAAGTTCGCAAGTGAGGTAACAAATCGCGTGATGCTATCGCAGAAGGAAATCAAACCGGGAATCTGGGTCTTTGAATTAAGTGGCCGCGTCCAGATGGGCCCGGACTGCAAACGTGTCGACCAGGAAGTGGAGACTCACATCGCGAAAAACGAAACCCGTATCATTCTTGATATGGCCGCAGTGGATCACATCGACAGCGCATTTGTCGGCCAAATCGTAAAATCATTCTCCAGACTTTCGAAGTCCGGCGGATCGCTGCGTCTTGCTGGCCTGTCAAGAATGGTCGAAGGAGTCCTGAATATGACGCAGCTAAACCGCGTCATACAGATTTACCCCACCGCGCTCGCCGCCTCCGAGAATTTCCCCGGGCAAAAACAATAAAAAACGTCACGCCCCTACGCTCAGCTCTCGCGGCTGCAGCTCTACCTCGTCAATGTAGCACCAGCCCCAATTCTCTCCAGGCTCGAACGACTTCATGATCGGATGCTTTGTTGCATGAAAATGCTTGGTCGCGTGTTTGTTCTTCGACGAGTCGCAGCATCCCACATGACCGCACTCCAGGCAAAGCCGCAAGTGCACCCACGTGTCGCCCATTTTCAAGCACTCCTCGCAACCCTCAGGAGTTCGCGGCGTCACGTTCCGAATACGATTTAGGTGAGTACAAGTCTTCATAACGTCCTCCTTTAAGTTTCCGCCAAATATCGATGCACGAATGTTACCGCCATTGCCCCTTCGCCCACCGCCGATGCACACCTCTTCACCGATCCGTGCCGCACATCGCCCGCTGCAAACAGCCCCGGCACGTTCGTCTCCAAGTAAAACGGCGAACGCTCCAGAGGCCAACTCTTCGGATATTTGTCCTCCAGCAACAAGTCCGGCCCGGTCACCAGATAACCATCCGAGTCGCGCACGATACCCGGTTCCACCGCCCACTCCGTCTGCGGCTCGCCGCCAAGGCACAAGAAAAGCCAACTAGTGTCATAAGTCTTCTCTTCGCCGGTTTGGTTGTTCCTGAGCGTAATCGCCTCCAGCACTTGATCGCCGTGCAGCGCCACCACTTCCGTGCGTGCAAGCACTTCGATATTCGGCGAGGAATGGATTCGATCCACCAGGTATTGCGACAGCGTGCGCCTCAAGCAGTCCCCGCGAATCACAATCGTAACTTTCTTCGCGAATCGCGCAAAGTGCATCGACGCCTGCCCCGCGGAGTTACCGCCTCCCACCACGAAAACGTGCTTGTCTTCGCAGAGTGTCGCTTCGCTCACTCCCGCGCCGTAATAAACTCCCACGCCCTGAAATTTATCTTCGTTATCGAGATTCAACTTGCGGTACCGGACGCCCGTCGCGCAGATCGTGGCGTGCGCCACAATCTTTGTCCCATCGGCCAGGTAGCCTGTGCCCTTGCCCGGCGCAAACTCTCCGCGCACGCCTTCGCGCAGCATCAGAATTTCAGTTCCAAACCGGCAAGCTTGTTCGCGCGCTCTCTTCGCCAAATCCGCGCCACTGATTCCGTCTGGAAATCCAAGGTAGTTCTCGATCTTCGAACTCGTCCCCGCCTGCCCGCCCACCACCGACCGTTCAATCAAGACAGTCTTCAATCCCTCCGACGCTCCGTACACCGCCGCGCTCAGCCCCGCCGGTCCCGCGCCGTATATCGCCAAATCGTACTCCGAGTTCGACGGATCATGATACCACCCCAGCTTTTCCGCAAGCTGCCGGATCGTGGGGTTTTCCATTCGCACCCCCGTCGGACATAAGCAGATCGGCAGCCGCGAATCATTCAAGCCCGCAACTCCATATTGCCGCGCTTGTTCGTCAGTTTTAAGCTCGATCCACTCGAACGGCACATCGCCGCGGCCCAGGAAGTCGCGAATCGCATATGCCCGTGCCGATTCGCTCCTCCCGATAATTCTCACGATACCCGGTTTATCCGCTTTCAGCTCGTCCGTCATGCTCCTCCTAATCTCAGCCTCAATATCTCACGCCGCACTTATACCCATACCATAAGTTAGAGTGTTTCTCGCTGTCTAACGACTCATCGCGCTGGAGTTCACCGACCGAACCATTTCTAACCGGCTCTAGAATTGCAACCGAGCCGCTTCACCAGACTTCAAAAATCACGGAAAAAGAGGAGCCTCTAGTAGTATGCTTTGCGGTTGCACCCCGTGAAAAACGCTGCGCAATGGTGACGCGCGACACGAGTTCGCGTTTCAATGTAGCTCACCTCTTTAGAGGTGAGGCAGTCGCCGACACCGGCTTGAGAGATACCGCAGACAAATTGAGGAGCATTCGATGATTCGAAAAGTAACTCGTTTCGTGCTTGTCTTGGCCGTGTTCGTCGCGCTGGTAGCGCCGGGGGTTCTGGCTCAATCGGGACAAACGATCTCGCTGACGGTGGACGCCTCCCAAGCCCCGCTGAAAATCATCCGCAGCCACATCGTGATGGCAGTGAAGCCGGGACCCTTGACTCTGTACTACCCAAAATGGATTCCCGGCAATCATAGCCCCGATGGCCCCATCGCCAGTCTCACTGGCCTGAAATTCTCAGCGAACGGCAAAACGATCCCCTGGCAGCGCGATCTGCTCGATGTTTTCACCTTTGATGTTGACGTTCCCAGCGGCGCGGACCACCTCGACATTTCTTTCGACTACATCGAGGGCGGCGGTTCAGGAACAGACAAGCTCTTCATCCTGGAATGGAACAGCAATGTTTTGTACCCTGCGGGAACTCCCTCAGACCAACTCACATACGAAGCGAAACTCATCCTTCCCGATGAATGGAAGTTCGGCACTTCGCTTCCGGTAGCGAATCAGTCCGGAAATCAAGTTTCGTTCAAGCCCATTTCGCTGGAGCTGCTGGTCGATTCGCCCGTCATCACCGGTGAGTACTACCGCGTCATCGACATCACTCCTCCCGGCGAGCCCATTCATCACGAGATTGACATGGTCGCCGACAGTGCGGTCGCGCTCAACATGAGCCCCGAGGTTCAGCAGGGAATGGTCAATCTCGTGGCCGAGTCCGGCAAACTCTTCGGCGCACGGCATTACCGCGATTATCATTTCCTGTTTACGCTCAGCGACCACGTGGCCCATTTCGGCCTCGAGCATCACGAATCAAACGACAGCCGCCTGGGCGAGCGCACTCTGCTGACTCCCGCAGCCGGCTATTCGGTAGGCGGTTTGCTCGCCCACGAGTTCGTGCACTCATGGAACGGAAAATTCCGCCGTCCCGCGGATTTGACCACCCCCGATTACGAAGTGCCGATGAAGACCGATTTGCTTTGGGTCTACGAAGGTCTGACGGATTATCTCGGCCCTATGCTCGCGGCCCGCAGCGGCCTCTGGACTCCCGAGCAGTACCACGAATATCTCGCTAGCATCTCCGCATCGCTCGGTCCAGGCCGTCCCGGACGGACTTGGCGCCCGCTGCTCGACACCGCCGTCGGAGAGCCCGGCCTCGGATTCGCGCGCGGCTGGTTTAATTGGCGTCGCGGCACTGATTATTACGACGAAGGCGACCTCGTCTGGCTCGAAGTTGCCACCATCATCAATCGCGAAAGCCACGGACAAAAATCCATCGATGATTTTACCCATTTGTTTCACGGCGGACCAAATAACGGTCCGCAAGTGAAGACCTACACCTTCGAAGAAGTGGTCTCCGCGGTGAACAGCATCGCGCCCTACGACTGGGCCGGATATTTCCACGAAAAGCTCAATTCAACTTCTCCGGACGCACCTGTAGGCGGAATCGAAAATGGAGGATGGAAAGTTGCGTACTCCGACCAGCCCTCAAAACTCCCGGGACGACGCGGATCCGCGAGTTATTCCTACTCCATCGGACTGCAAGTCGGCGATGACGGCATGGTAGGCGATTCGATAGTCGGCGGCCCGGCATACAAGGCGGGGATCACTTCAGGAATGAAAGTCGTGGCCGTGAACGGCCGCGTTTACACTCAGGATCTTCTGGATGATGCAATCAACGCCGCCAAAGACGGCTCAGACCCGATCGTTCTGCTGGTGATCGTCGACGATTACTACAAAACCGCAACGATCGATTATCGCGGCGGCAAGCGCTCTCCGCATCTGGTCCGCGACGATAGCAAGCCCGACTATCTCGACGACCTAATCAAAGCTCACGTTACGAAATAGAGTGCTTGCCGTGATGAGTCTTTGCAGCGCTAGAAGCCGAATGACGCCTGCAGAAAAATCTGCCGGTTCGCAGCGCCCGCCGAATACGGTCCGCCGGCCAGCGCGTTCGGTCTGGCGAAGAACGCGGAAGCAGATGCCGGAGTAGTCTCCGTCGGCGGATTCAAAACCGCGCTCGGTATTTGTGCATTCACATTGTTCAAAACATTGCGCGCGTTGATGCTGAAAGTAAGGCTGTAGCGTTTGGGAGTAGTTTCCAGTCCGCCAAACCCGCCGCCCCCTCCGCCGAATGGACCTCCGGGCCCGCGGCTACCGCCACCTCCACCTCCTCCACCTGCGCCTCCGCCGCCTCGCGCCCCGCCACCCCCTGCTCCTGAACGATCCGCAACCTTACCGAACCCGAACGTCTTGCTCAGCCTCACGTTCAGAACGAAACGCCCGGCGCTGGTCAAGAAGTTCACGGGGATTTCTTCGCCGGGATTCGGCACGGTATTGAACGGCGCAAATCCAGGGACGGTAACCACATTCTGCGCAGGCGTCGCGCTGGTTGCGAATGTCGGGCGCTGATTAAACTGCGAGCTGCCTATGAGGTCCTGGTTCAGCGTCACGTTGAACGGAAGCCCCGAGCTCGCGATCAGGAAGGGGCTGAACCGGAAACCGTGCGGCAGGGCAACCGAGGCCAGCATGAAAAACCGGTTGCGGATGTCGAACGCAGCGCGCCCGTAATCCGCGAGGACATTGAATGGATTTGACGGAAAAGAGTTCGCTCCCGCCGTGTCGCTCTTAGCGTAGTTCAAAGTGTAATAGCTGCTGATCAGGAGTTTCGTTCCTGCCCGTACGGTTCCCTGGACGAACAGTTGGTTCTGTCGAAAGATCCCTTCCGATTCGTATTCGTAGATATTTCCGACCGGCCCGAACGGGCGGTTCAGAAGGGGCGCGGCAGGATTGTATTGGCCGAGAAAAGGAGTGTTGATATTGTTGCTGAACAACTGGTCGGCTCCACGCGAATTCAGATACGAGACGGAAAGGTTGGCGAACTTGGTAAGTTGGCGCTCGAGAGTAACAGCCGTTTGTGTGGTAGAGGGCGCACGCAGATTGTGCTGCAATTGGTAGATGGTCGGGAGCGTCAAGGTCGGAGGCAGTCCCGCAATCGGGACCGGAGTCGTGCTGTCGAAGAAGCCCGGATTGGTGACCACGAATTGCGTCAGCGCATTCGCGCCGCCGCCCAGCCTTTCGGCTTGTAATGCGAAGGTTTCGTTGAAGCGATCGTAAAATATACCGAAACCGGCGCGTAGAACAGTTTTCGGAGGAGTCTTTCCGCGGCCAATGCCCCAGGCAAAACCAAGCCGCGGAGCCCAGTCGTCATGATCGTGGATTTCATTTTGCGCTTCGAATCGCACTCCGAGACTTAAAGTGATGTTGGGTTTCACGCGCCAATCGTCTTGTACAAAAAGACCAACGTCCACCTGCCCCGCGGTAAAACGGGTTAGATTCAAATTAGGATTGGCGTTCCCGGTAATCGAGTACTGCACCGCGGCTTGCTCCGTGCCTTCCAGCGTCGCTTGGTAGGCCTGAATGGAAGGGAAGATGAACGAGCCGTTGAAACCGGAGGTCGCGCTGTTCGAGTCGGTAAGCCCGCGCAAGCGGCCGCCAAATTTCAGAAGATTCTTCTTCAGTTGAATCGAGGTGTAGTTCTGAAATTCGTAGTGATTTGTGCTGTCGATGACTCTTCCCAAAGTGTTGCCGCCGCCAATGAATGCGCCGCCGACGGTTACACTGGGCGCTGAGCTTTGCGAAATCTGGCTGCTTTCATCTCGAAGATACTGAAACCGCGTTTCATTGATAATATTTGTGCCGAACGCCTGGGTATCGCTCACCTGCAAAGTCTGCTCCGTGGACAGGGAATTGTAAGCTTGGGAGGGCAAAGAGAACCCCAAGATCCCATCGTTCATTTCGTTGTTGCGGAAATATTGATAGCGCACGGACAACGTGTTCGTTTTGGTCAGCTGGTAATCCACACGCGGTGAGACGTTGTAACGTTTCCGCGGATTGGGAACCGCCGCGCTGAAGGGAATAATCGCGAACGTTACGGGGTCCACAGTCTGTGCGTTCGTGACCTCAACGTCGTTGATATCCCGAATGTCCGCGGTAACGAATACCGACGCTTTTTTGCCCAAAGACCCACCCAGGTTTGCGCTGTATTGCGTAGTGTAATAACCGGGAAATTGGGAGTTGCCGGCGGTACCGGGATCGAAAAACGGATTCTTGGAGTTCAACGCGGAGTCGCTCGCGTTTATGGATACTTGCCCATGCCATTTGTCGGTGCCGGGCTTGGTGAAAATTTCAATGCGCCCATATCCGACCTTGTCGAACTCGGAAGAAAATGGATTTTGGTTAATGCGAATCTCGCGGATCGAGGCTTTGGGCGGAAGCTGTCCGCCAGTGAAACCGTCGATATAGAACTGGCCTCCGTTGGGGCCTGCTGACGGACCAGCCAGGGCTTCCAGATCTGTTTGCAGTTCGTCCGGATCATCGGGGAGGGCATCCAGCTCTTTGCCAGAGATAGTGATAGCGCCTGCGTTGTTCGCCGGGTTCACGTCCACTGTAGGCGCGTCGCTTGACACCACAACTTGCTGTTCTTGTTCCTCGATTGAAAGAGAGATACTCAGATTCTTAACTTGTCCCGCAACGATTTCGACGTCTTCATTTTTGTAAAGCGCGAATCCCTTGGCAACGATCTCGAGCGTGTACTTGCCGGGCGCGAGGCCCTTCATGTCGAATGCGCCCTGTTGATTCGTGGTTGCTCCAGTGGAATGGCCATCAGCTGAATTGAGCAGCACGGTTGCGCCCGCTACTGCTGCGCCTGAAGGATCCAAAGCCTGGCCATGTAGAGAGCCGGTTCCCGCGGGAGTTTGGGCCAAAGCGTGGGTACCGATAAAACCGAAAAGGATGATCGTCGCAATCCGCAGCCATACTCTGAAACGACAAGATTTCATTCTGTCCCCTGAAAGAGAATTTTGGACCTTCTGCGAGCGCTTCTATGGATTTCCGCCGCCAGCCGCGTCCATGGCGGACGATCCAAGACTCCAGGGCGAAAGCGTCATCCCCTGGCTTCCGCTTGGAGCGGCGGCCAAAATGGGCTCGACGCCGCCCACCAATGTGATTGCAGTAACTCCGCCGGAACTCGATCCTTCTGTGGAAACAACCATCACCGCGTCGCCTTTCTGAAAATCGGTAAGAGGCGCAACGGGCATGCGGCTCAGAATCTGCTGAAGGTCAGCCTGTCCACCGCCGCCGGGCCGGCCGTTTCCAGCGCCGGAGTTCGGTGCGCCGTTGCCGCCCGCATGCGTATCTGTCGAAGAAGATCCAGTTGCGCCGTTTGCGGCAGCCGGATTTCCATTTGCTGACCCACCACCCGGCGCAGCAGGGCTGCCTCCTGGTTGTGAAGTTCCGCCCGCAGCGGCTTTCAGACGAAATGCAATCCGCTGCGCCACTTCCGGCGGTAATTTGCGGAGTTGCGATTGGGATGAAACGTTCACGACCACCGGTTTTTTGGTTATCAAGTCCATGACCGTGATTGAATTCGAAGCAGCATCAATCGAACTAATCGTGCCGGCGATATTTCGGAACGATCCCGCAACAATTTCTTCCGCGTCCATCGCAGTTCCATCCGCATTGCGCGTGCCCAGCGCGCGAAGCTGATCTCCCGGTTTTATTTGGGCCAGAGAGCTCGGACCGGCATCATCAAATTTCACGGAATCGGGAGCATAGCGGCGAAAAACTGTTTTAGGAGTGGTGTGGACCGCGATGGTTTTCGTTCCGCCGAGCGCTGTAACTGAAATCGAAACCGTGCCGGAACCGGCATCTACCGCGCTAACCAGACCGCCTAGGCTCCGTTTTTGCCAATCTTCGCGGTCGTGTTGCTGTTTTGCGTCGACATCAGCGCGCTTCATTAAAATTATGCCGATTGCCCCGACTGGTTTGGCTGTATCTGAGGCCTTCCAGCGGACCAAAACGCGGTCGCCCACTTGCAGGTCTTTCAACTCCACTGGAACCGCAGTCTTCAAATCCGTTTGTCCGGGAGCTACGCGGACGATCTTGGTTGTAGGCTCGACGCTCACGGTAGCGCTGGCTCCCGTGTCGGTCGTAATCGTGACAACGTTTCCGTCAATTGACTTGATGGCGCCTACTTGTTTTTCAACCGCGGTCTGTGGCGCAGCTTGTTGAGCCCGCGGCAGCGGTGTAGCGGATGCCGATGAAATAGCGGCGCAGGCCGCCAGCGTTGCCATCGTGGGGAAGACAAATACTAATCTCATGCTCTTCAACCAGTGCATTAAAAACTCCTCATTCTTGAGTCGAATTGTGCTGCCTGCCGAATCAGTGAGGCCAGCGTTGTCGCGGGCAAATGACGCTGCGCCCCGCGAAACAACGGTCCACGAACGTTGCAAAATAGGGCACCCGCGCCGGTATAGGTACTTAGACGTCGAGGCATCCATGAAAAGTTACGGCGAACTTTTAGAAATGTTCGACGCGCCTGGTCACACCTTTTAGCTGGACTTTTGAGCCTCAAACTCTATTGGTTCGAAGGGGGCTTTGCATCCGGCTTCGGAACCGTGAGAGGAGCGCTCATCATTCCTGCTGAAGGAAGTTGCGACGCGTCCCATCCGCCCCCAACCGCTTCGACTAACTGCACGCTCGCGGTCATTTGCTGAATGCGCAGGTTCACGGCGGTTTGCTGGTTAGTGAACAATGCAGTTTCCGCGGTAATTACGTTCAAGTAAGGATCGATTCCTAACCTATAACGGTCGATCGCGATCTTAAGGTTGCGTTGCGCCGATCCCACCGCCGTATCTTGTTGCCTGATTTCGACGGACAAAATCCTCAGCGAAGCCAGGTTATCTTCCACGTTCTGAAAGGCCGCTAAGACGGTCTGGCGATAGTTCGCGACGTTTTCAAGGAAGTTGGCTTCGAATTGCTGCACCGTGGCTCTGCGCAATCCGCCGTCAAATATGGTTTCCGAAGCGGAGGGGCCCGCGGACCAAAACCGGCTGGGCCACGTGAACCAGCTCGTAAACGAACTGGTCTCGAATCCGCCAGACGCGCTCAGTGTGACAGTCGGATAGTATGCGGCTACTGCTACGCCGATCTGGGCGTTGGCTTGAGCCATTAGACGCTCTGACGCTGCAATATCGGGGCGGCGTTCGAGCAACTGCGACGGAACTGCATACGGAATGGCCGGCGGATCCGGCCTTAACGGTGCGGTTGGGATCGAGAAAGATGGCGCAGGCTGGCCCACCAACGTGGCGACAGCATGCTCGAACTGACTGCGCAGGATTCCCAGGTTGGTGTCCTGCGCCTGGGCGGATTCGAGTTGAGTTTCGGCCTGCGCCACTGCCTCATCAGAATCGATACCTGTTTCATAGAGCGCTTGCGTGAGCCTCAAAGATTCCTGGAAAGAGACCACCGTGTCGTCCAACAATTGTTTCAGCGCGTCCTGCCCGCGGATGCTGAAATAATCCACAGCGACTTCCGCTTGCACGGTAAGCCGAGTATTTTCCAGGTCTGCCGCGCTGGCCTGCGCCGCGTTTGCGTTGGCTCTTACGTTGTTTCGGACGCGGCCGAATAAATCCGGCACCCACGTGGCATCAAAGGGCAGCGAATAATTCGTGATTACCTGCGGCGAAACGACTACGCCGGTTCCCGTGCCGGTGCCAGAGCCGGTCGCGAAGCCGCTACTTAGCGTCCCAGACTGCATACTGGCGTTGATTGAAGGGCCCACGGTTACGGTCGGAAAATACTGCGAGCGCGCTTGCCTCACCATGGCACGAGCCACCAGAAACGCCGCAGCCGCCGAAGCGATAGTTTGATTCGATACGTTTACCTGCTCCTCCAGGGCGTTCAATTGCGGGTCATTAAATATTTCCCACCATTTGCCCTTAAGCGCAGCGTCTCTCGGTTGGGCTACTTTCCAGCCATCAGTGCTCGGATAATCGGCGGGAGTGAGTTCTTTGAAGGCTTCAGGAGTCGTCACTGAGGGCCTGTGATATTTGGGGCCGACAGTACATCCCGAAAGCAACAATGCGGCGCTGAGGACACAAGCCAGTAGTTGACGCGCCCATCTGATAGAACTTGAGGTTTCGTCGCGATTCAAGAATCCAACTCCATAGTTGTTTTGTCTCCGGCCCGAAGTCATCCCAACGTCTCCTGGGGAAGCTGGTTCCGGGCTTTCGCGCGCCAACGTACCCAGCGAATTCTCAATCGATCCATATAGAGATAAACAACAGGCGTGGTATAGAGCGTCAGCATCTGGCTAACGATCAGGCCGCCGATAATCGTAATTCCGAGTGGGCGCCTCAACTCCGAACCCGTGCCGGTGCCGAGAGCAAGCGGCAGTGCGCCGAATATCGCTGCCATAGTCGTCATTAAAATGGGGCGGAAGCGCAAGATACATGCTTGATAGATGGCGTCTTCCGGACTCTTTTTTTCGATGCGTTCAGCGGCGAGAGCAAAATCGATCATCAATATGCCGTTCTTCTTCACGATACCAATGAGCAGGATGATTCCAATCATTGCGATAATGCTTAAATCTAAGTGAAAGATCAGCAGCGCCAAAACCGCGCCTACTCCAGCCGATGGAAGCGTGGAAAGAATCGTGACGGGGTGAACGTAACTCTCATAGAGAATTCCAAGCACGATGTAAACCGCCAGCAGCGCCGTTATGACGAGAAGAGGCTCTGTGGAGAAGGAAGCTTGGAAAGCTTGCAAGGTTCCTGAAAACATTCCGTGGATTGTTCCGGGCATCCCAATTCTCTGTTCCATGGCGATGATGGATTTGGCGGCATCGCTGAGGGCAACGCCCGGGGCCAGATTGAACGACACCGTAACGGAAGGGAACTGGCCCTGGTGGTTCACGGAAAGCGGCGCCGTCGCGGTCTCAAAATGCGAAATTGCGTTCAGCGGTACTTCTTTTCCCGCGGAAGCTTTCACGTAGACGTTTTTCAGAGCGTCGGGACTCTGCCAGAACTGCGGCGCGACCTCCATGACGACGTGATACTGGTTCAGAGCTGTAAACATCGTCGAGACTTGCGCCTGCCCAAAGGCTTCGTACAGCGTGTTGTCAATCATTTGGGGCGTGATGCCCAACCGTGATGCTGTTGTGCGGTCGTAGACCAGTCGGGCTTGCAGCCCGCTGTTCTGTTGATCCGTGTTTACGTCTGTAAGTATGCTCTGCTTTCGCATCTCGCTGAGCAGAGTGGGACCCCACTTCACCAGATCGTCCAGATTGTCGCTTTGAATCGTGTACTGATATTGCGCGCTGCTGCCCCGGCCGCCGATGCGCAGGTCCTGCCCGGCTTGAAGGAAAACCGTGGCCCCGGGAATGGACGTAAGCTTCGGGCGCAATCGGTTGATGATCTCGCTGGCCGAAGCCTTGCGCTCATTAAGAGGCTTCAGCGCCAGGTAAACGAAGCCGCCATTTGCGGCACCCTGGCCCCCCGTGAAGGCCATGACGTTTTGAACAGCAGGATCAGTCTTGATCAGATTTACGAAGCGTAGGGTGTTGGCCTGCATGGCCTGAAAAGAAATGTCCTGCTCGCCCTGAATGCCTCCGAAAACCGTGCCGTTATCCTGCTGGGGGAAAAAGCCCCAGGGCACGACATAAAAGAGATAGACGTTGAGCATGATGGTGAGGATCAGAACCGTGAGCGTAAGGGCGGAGTGTTGCAGAACCCATCCGAGAGTTCGCTCGTAGGCGGCGAGCACGGCGTTAAAGGCCCGCTCGCTGGCTCGAAATATTTTATTGTGATCTTCGTCCCGCTGATGTTTGAGGAGCCTGGCGCACATCATGGGAGTCGCAGTGAGCGAAATGCCGAGCGAGATGATAATGGCAATGGACAGAGTGACCGCAAACTCGCGGAATAGCCTTCCCACGATGCCGCTCATCATGAGTATGGGGATGAACACGGCCACCAGAGAGATACTGATGGAAAGCACGGTGAAGCCAATCTCGCTCGCTCCTTTTAGGGCGGCATCCATCGGGGAAAGTCCCTGTTCCAGGTAGCGCGAGATGTTTTCGATCACAACAATGGCGTCGTCCACGACGAAGCCGGTGGCGATGGTGAGGGCCATCATTGACAGGTTGTCGATGCTGTACCGGCACAAATACATGACGGCGAATGTGCCGATCAAAGACACCGGAACTGCAACACTGGGGATCAGAGTGGCGCGCACGTTGCGCAGGAAAAGAAAAACTACCAGGATCACCAGTCCGATCGATATGGCGAGCGTGCGTTCCACATCTTTTACGGAGGCGCGTATAGTCGTCGTGCGGTCGAGCATAACAGTGAAATCCATCGCCGCCGGAATAGAGGCTTTCAAAGACGGAATGGACGCTCGAATGCGGTCGACGGTATCGATGATGTTGGCGCCCGGCTGGCGGGAAATAATCAACAAAATGGCGGGCTTGCCGTTGACGAAACCGGCGGCTCGTATGTTCTCCACCGAATCCACTACGTCCGCAAAGTCGGAGAGCTTGACGGCAGCACCGTTGTGATAACCGACTACCAGGTTCTTGTAATACTCGGCTTTAAGGAGCTGATCGTTGGTGATGATATCGGCGGTTCCTTTGTCGTCCGATATTTGACCTTTAGGCGAATTCGCATTCTGTTTGTTCAATAGAGAATTGACGTCCTGCAGCCCAAGGCCGTAGTTGTTCAACTGCGTGGGATTAATTTCCACGCGCACGGCAGGCAAGGAGCTGCCGCCCACGCTGACCTGTCCGACGCCTTCAATTTGCGAAAGCCTCTGCTGAATGATGGTGGAGGCAGCGTCGTACATGGGGCCGCGATCGTAAACGTCGGAGGTGAGCGCGAGAATCATGATGGGGGCGTCGGCGGGATTTACCTTTCTGTACGTTGGGTTGCTCGGCAGGTTTGCAGGCAGGTAGCTGCGCGCTGCATTGATCGCGGCCTGCACGTCCCTTGCTGCACCGTTGATGTCGCGGTTCAAGTCGAACTGAAGCGTGATGCTCGTAGTCCCAATGCTGCTTGAAGACGTCATTTCGGTGACGCCTGCAATTCGGCCGAACTGGCGCTCGAGCGGAGTGGCCACGGAGGAAGCCATGATTTCGGGGCTCGCGCCCGGCAAGCTGGCGCCGACGGAAACTGTGGGAAAGTCAACTTGCGGCAGCGCTGCCACCGGCAATTCTTTGAACGCCACGGCTCCGGCTAGCGCCAAGGCGACAGTCAGGAGCGTGGTGGCTACGGGCCGCTCAATGAATGGAGATGATAGGCTCATGGCTAATCCGCTGGAGCAGACTCAGGGACTCCTTGCTCAGAGCGTCCCGTCCGCCAGGCCGAAGCTTTCTTTGCCAGGCGGTCGAAGTAAATATAGATGACGGGCGTGGTGTACAGCGTGAGCACTTGGCTGAGCAACAGACCTCCTACCATGGAGATGCCGAGAGGACGCCGCAGCTCGGATCCGATTCCTGAACCCAGCGCGAGGGGGAGACCTCCGAGCAGCGCGGCCATGGTGGTCATCATGATGGGGCGGAAACGCAGCAGGCAAGCTTCGTAGATCGCCTCCTCGGAGCTTTTACCTTCCTTGCGCTCTGCTTCCAACGCGAAATCGATCATCATAATGCCATTCTTTTTCACAATGCCAATCAGCAGGATAATTCCGATCAGCGCAACCACGCTTAGTTCGGAGCCGCAAATCAAGAGAGCCAGGATCGCTCCGACACCTGCGGAAGGCAGAGTGGACAGAATTGTGAGCGGATGAATGTAGCTCTCGTAAAGAATTCCCAGCACGATATAGACGGTCACGAGCGCCGCCAGAATCAATATCGGCTCGTTGCTCAGAGATGCCTTAAACGATGCCGCAGTACCCTGAAACGCAGCTTGAATGCTAAGCGGCATTCCGATTTCCTGCTGGGCTTTTTCGATCGCCTTGGTCGCGTCACCCAGGGAGGCGTTCGGCGCCAGATTGAATGACAGCGTCACCACAGGGAATTGTCCCTGGTGGTTGACCGACAGCGGCGCGGTCTTGGATTCAAAATGAGTGAAGGCGCTTAGAGGAACGGCAGCTCCATTTGTGGTGGCCACGGCCGTCGGATTCGCCGAACCAGAACTCGGCAGCGCCGATGAACTAGCGGACGGGCTTGGAGACGAACTGCCTCCCCCGGTTGCTGTTGTAGCGGTTACGATACCGTTGTTCGAGGTGGAAGAGCCTGTTGTTGTGGCCGAGGGCGCAATGGCCGATCGCACGTAAATGTCCTGTAGCTTCGAGGGGTTTTTCTGAAACTCCGGCATGGTTTCGATGATTACGTGGTACTGATTCAGTTGCGTGTACATCGTGTCCACTTGCCGTTGCCCGAATCCGTCATAAAGAGTCTGATCGATCATGTTCGGCGTGATTCCCATGCGCGAAGCTGTCACACGATCGATCACCAAGGAGGCCGCCAAGCCTTGCGTCTGCTGGTCGGTAGCAAGATCCTCCAGCTCGGGGATTTGTTTTAATTTGTCCATCAGCTTTGCGGTCCAGAGGTTCAGCTCATTCGAGTCCGGATCTTCCAGGGTGTATTGGTACTGGGTGCGGCTCACGCGGTCATCCACGGTGATGTCCTGGACGGGCTGCATGTAGAGCGTGATTCCCTCGACCTTTTCCAAATTAGGCTGCAAACGCCGAATCACGTCGGACGCATTCATCTTGCGCTGATCGAGCGGTTTCAGGTTGATCAACATGCGGCCGCTGTTCAGCGTTTGGTTGGTGCCGTCGATTCCGATGAACGAAGAAAGACTGTCGACCGCGGGATCCTTCAAGATTACTTCGGTCAGTTGTTGTTGTTTCTCAGCCATAGCCGGAAACGAGATTGATTGCGACGCTTGTGAAATGCCCTGGATGATCCCGGTGTCCTGCACTGGGAAAAATCCTTTGGGCACGACGATGTAGAGGATAACGGTCAAGACCAGCGTGGCAAACGCCACAAACAGCGTGGCGGTCTGATGCTTCAGCACCCACTTAAGCGTGCGTCCATAAAAAGCGATGACGCTCTCAAACGCATGTTCCGATACCTGGTAGAAGCGCCCGCGTTGCGATTCCGGCTTATGCTTGAGCAACTTGGCGCACATCATGGGGGTGAGCGTCAATGAAACGACCGCGGACACGAGAATGGTTACGCTGAGCGTAACCGCGAACTCACGGAATAGCCTTCCGACGATGTCTCCCATAAACAGAAGAGGAATCAACACAGCAATCAGGGAAATCGTCAGCGAAACGATGGTAAATCCAATTTGTTCCGACCCTTTCAATGCCGCTTGCAGCGGCGGATCACCTTCTTCGATAAAGCGAACGATGTTTTCGATCATTACGATGGCGTCGTCCACCACAAAGCCCGTTGAAATTGTCAATGCCATCAAAGTCAGGTTGTTCAGGCTGTAGCCCGACAGGTACATCACGCCGAACGTGCCCACAATCGATAGAGGAACGGCCACGCTGGGAATGATCGTGGCCGAAAGATTTCGCAAGAAAAGGAAAATAACCATCACGACTAGCGCGATCGTCAGCATCAGTTCGAATTCCACATCCTGCACCGAGGCGCGGATGGTAGTTGTGCGGTCGGTTAGAACGATTACGTTAACGGACGCCGGCAGGTTGCTTTGCAACAGGGGCAGGAGCTTTTTCACCCGGTCCACGACTTGAATAATGTTGGCGCCGGGCTGTCGCTGGATGTTCATGATCACCGCAGGCGTGGTGTTCATCCAGGCTGCTTGCTTCGTGTTCTCTACATCGTCAATTACGCGCGCTACGTCCGAAAGAAGGACGGGGCTTTGGTTGTGGTAAGCCACAACCACATTTTGGAAATCCTTGCTGGTCTGAAGTTGATCGTTGGCGTCAATCTGATAATCCTGATGCGGACCATCAAAGTTTCCTTTAGCTAGATCGAGGCTGGTGTTTTGAACGGCAGTCCTCACGTCTTCCAGGTTGATGCCGTAGGAAGACAGCGCCGTCGGATTCACCTGGATTCGTACCGCGGGCTTCTGCCCTCCGCTGATGCTCACGAGGCCAACGCCAGTCACTTGTGCGATTTTTTCCGCAAGGCGCGTGTCAGCCAGATCTTCCACTTGCGATAGCGGTATAGTGGAAGAAGTCAATGCCAGCGTGAGAATCGGCGCATCCGCCGGGTTTGTCTTGCTGTAGACCGGTGGAGTTGGAAGATCGGCCGGCAACAAGCTCTGGGCCGCGTTGATTGACGCTTGCACTTCCTGTTCCGCGACGTCGATGTTTAAATCGAGCGAGAATTGGAGAACGATCACCGAGCTCCCGTCTGAGCTCGTCGAAGTCATCTGATTCAGACCGGGCACTTCACCAAACTGTCTCTCCAGAGGCGCCGTCACCGCCGACGCCATCACATCCGGGCTCGCGCCGGGATAAAATGTCACGACTTGGATGATGGGGTAATCAACTTCCGGGAGAGCGGAAACCGGAAGCTGCAAGTACGCCACGAATCCCGCGAGCATGATCGCGGCCATCAGGAGCGAGGTGGCCACAGGCCGAAGAATAAATGGACGTGACGGGCTCACGGATGAGTGCCTCCGCCCGTACCAGTAGGAGGATTCGCGCTTGCGGGCGCCGGACTATTTTTATTTGCCCCACTGGCGGGGTTGCCGGAGGCTCCGTTATTCCCGCCGCCACCTGTCGGGTTATTGATGGTAACCTTCGCGCCGTTTTGCAACTTATCGAACCCGTTCACCGCGATTACTTCCCCCGAGTTTACGCTCTGAACGGCTGCTGTATTGCCATCGGTGGTGCCTACGGTGATAGTGCGCAGAGTCGCCGTATTGTCCGAGCCGATCACGTAAACGAAGGCTCCCTGTGCATTCCGCTGAATTGCGGCCGTGGGAATCAGCGTCACGCTGCGCTGCGTATCAACCAGCAATCTTGCGTTCACGAACTGATTCGGAAACAGTTCGAGATCCTGATTTTGAAAAATAGCCTTCAGTTTCAAGGTGCCGGTGGTCTGGTCGATCACATTATCCAGCGTAAGAAGCGAGCCCGAGGCCAACTTCGTCGTTTGATCGCGCGCAAACGCATCCACCGGCATCTTTACGCCGGCACGCAACTGCTTTTGGATCTGAGGCAGATAATCTTCCGCCACGCTGAAAATTACGGTAATAGGCTGAAGTTGAGTGATCACAACCAGCGGAGTCGTGGCGCCGGATGTAACGATGTTGCCGGGATCCACTAAGCGAAGTCCCACTCGTCCTTCTATGGGCGCAACAATCCGAGTGTAATCAACGTTGGTCGCGGCGCTCGCAACCGTCCCTTGATCCTGCTTCACCGTTCCTTCATCCTGCTTCACTAATTGTTCCTGATCGTCGAGCTGCTGCTTCGCAATAGCATTGCGGTCGTAAGCTAGCTGAAATCGGTTCAGATCGATCCTCGCTTCATTCAATACTGCCTCGTCTTTCGCCAGCGTGCCTTGCGCCTGCGTAAGGGCAGCTTGAAAAGGTCTGGGATCAATCTCGATCAGAAGATCTCCCTTGCGAACCGTCTGTCCCTCGCGATAAGCCACGTTCGTAATCTGGCCGTCCACCCGGCTAGTGATGGTCGCGGTGTACACCGGCGTGACCGTTCCCAGAGCATTGATGTAGACGCCAATGTCGCCCGTCCGAGCGGTGGCCGTTTGAATTGGAACGCCTGGACGAGGCTGTTTGGCCTGAGCTTTAGCCGCCGCCACCGCCTGTTCGTGTTGGCGGTAAAAGTAGAATGCGCCGAGCAGCAAGACGATGATGACGACAATCCACACCCATGCATGGCTCTTGCGCGGGCGTTCGTCTGCTCGGGAAGATCTCTTAGGCGGGGGCGGCGCCGGGGCTGGCGGCGCAGTTGCCGTCGTACTCGGAGAGTCTTTGGTGCTGATCGTAACTGGGGCGTTCGGTCCACCCGTCGGGTTGGATGTGCCCGGGGTATTTGACCCGCCAGCGGAGCTTGGCGCGTTCGGAGAGTTCGGCGTGCTGGGCGGATTATCAGGCAATTTGAAGTTCCTCTTTTCGGGACAGGATCTTGAACTGTACGGGTCGTGCTACCGAAAGTGCGTTGAATCTTCACTGCAATAATAGCTTATGCTGCCTATCGTTCGATTTTCGTTTTTGCATACCGCGCCTACCGAAGCCGAAGCGCCGGCAAACCCGAGTGGGCACAGCTACAGCGGTACAATCCCATGTATTTCCGACGATTGAGACAGACATTTGGTTACAACAATCCTCTGTGTCTATTGACGAAAAACAGCGCGTGTCGTTAGTTTGGTCCACTCAAACCACTAATCGGTCCAAAGTGACTGAGGGCTTACTTGCGCTTTGCGCAGGAAGGGGAAGAGCAGACAATATCTGAGCATAAACGCGGCGAAAAGGCGATTGAAGTATCTCGCGAAGTTCCCAGGACGATAGCGAAGTGCGTCGCTAGTATCAGACTAGGCTTCTAGTTCGCTTTTTTCGCCGCGGCGCCATTCGCGGTGTTATCAAAAATGTTCTCAGCGAAGAGGTTGGGGCTTTGGCCGGCTCCGCCGCTGAACAAGAATCCGCCGAAGTTGGCCTCGTCACCGACGGTTAAACCTTTCAGTCCGGATGTAGCCACAGTTCCTCCGAAGGTCGTTTGCGTCCCGGTTTGGACCTGGACGGTCGCAATGCCATTGTCGTTGAAGAAACTATTCAGACCATTGACCGTCAGGTTCGGCGACGCAATGCTGGAAACAGTGCCGCTGAACTGAGTCGGCTCCAATTGGATCGCGTCTGAGGTAACCACCCCTGCATCAACTCCGGCTGAATCGATTAGGACATTTTGGCCCACCACCAGATCGCCTGCCGCAGCGAACGAATCGCCCGCCGGTAGAGTCTGACCGGCCGGCACAGCGATCGAAAATCCCGCGCTTGTACTGGGAGGCACGAGCGTAAGCACTTGGCCGACGGTCACGCCTTGCGTATTGCCCGCCAGAACTTCCGTTACGAGTATTATCGGCGTCGGCGCAGCTGCAATTACGGTTCCTTCGAAAGCTTGGCCGTCTTGAAAGCCGATATTGTTCGTAACAGACGACGCTGACAATACGAGTGGAGACGAATCGCTAACCGCGTAATTCACCGAGACGATTTGGCCGACTTGAACGCAAGCCATGGAATTGCAGTTAGAAAATCCGTTGAATATGGTGGTGCCGGTAAAGGTGGCAACCGTCACGGGCTGATCTGTGGCCGCATCCATCACGGTAAAGCTGGTGGATTGTACATTCGTAACAGGACCGGTGACATTGTTGACCTCAATCAGGCTGCCGTTCGCTCCGGCGGCCGTACTTAGGCCCACTGCCATTACCGGAGTAATAGTGAAGGTCGTGGTTCTGCCCGCCGTCGCGCTCACCAAGGAGTCCGCCACGCTAAATTCTATAAATACACTCGTGGGCTGACCGGCAGAGAGCGTGGCTGCGCTGGGAAGTGACAGGGTTACGGAGCTGGTCGTGAACGTCGGAGACAATTTACATACCGTCGGTGCTCCGCCTGCTGAACACGAATTTGGAGGAGTCGCAGAATCCTTGTCCGTCGTGTTCGGATCGACGTTGACTACTGCGGTGGCAGTCCCAAACGTAATCAGGACAGCGGTGTAGGTTCCAGCTTCCACGTTGGTAGTGGCTAGCACATCTGACTGCTGGAGCGTCTGCAGGTTCTCAAGCTGCACCGTCATCGGCGCGCCGGGGAGCAAGTTTTGGGCGCCGCTGCAGCTCGTCGCCATCGCATTGGAACTTGTAAGAAGGCATGCGCCTGTAATCTGAAGATCGAATGACAACACCCCGAGATTGGATGGCTGATCCGAGATCGAGACGACGACAGGTACCTCATTCGGCATGGTGTGGTGGCTACTTCCGCCGCAGGCCCCTAAAAACGCGAATAGGAAAGGAACCACTGACAGAATGAAGACTCTATTGCGCACGTAAGGACCCTCCCGCGAGATTTAACCTACGCCTGCATGCTGCAACTTCTAGCCGTTCTCCCATCCAGTGAATCGCGTATCTCACTCAAGAGAAGCGCCGAGCGCGAATTAGTGCATAAAAACCTCGCTTCTAAGCAGTCTAACGCGATTCCTGGCATCGCCGCGAGGTATTCACACAAATATTCCGTGGCTGCAACTCGCCTGCTGTCAAATAAGTTGCGCAGCCTAGGATTGCGTCGCTGCCGCATCTTTGGGATTCCCTTCACCGGCTAAACAAATTAATCTGGCGTCCTAATTTAGGCCGCCCGAGATTTCGCATCGAGGACAGATGAATCTTTTGGATATATGTTTTGGAAAGCCGCTCTCGGCATCGGACGAACGAGCAGAGCAGCTCGGCGTTGCCGCCGGCATTCCGATCTTTGGGTTGGACGCGCTTAGCTCGGCAGCGTACGGACCTGAAGCGGCGCTCACGCTTTTGATTCCACTGGGCGCCGCCGGAATCGTTTACATCGTACCCATCAGCACCAGTATCATCGTTCTTCTCGGCATCGTCTATTTTTCCTACCGGCAGACAATCGCGGCGTATCCGGGGGGCGGAGGCTCCTACACGGTCGCCTCGGAAAATCTTGGCGCGTTCGCCGGATTGCTCGCGGCTTCAGCGTTGATGATCGACTACATTCTGACCGTCGCCGTGGGGATTTCGGCCGGGGTTGGCGCGCTGGTTTCCGCAGTTCCAAATCTCCTCCCGCACACGCTGCTGCTTTGTATGGCCATCTTGATTCTCATCACCTTTATTAACCTTCGAGGAATGCGGCAAGCCGGCATCATTTTCATGGTTCCGACGTATTTGTTCATCGGAAGTTTGCTCGCAGCCCTCGCGTTCGGCGTCTTCAAGTCAATCATGGCTGGAGGACACCCCGTTCCGGTCGTAACGCCTCCCGTTGCGCCCTCGTCTGCGGTTGCCGCGGCGAGCGTGTGGTTGTTGCTGCAATCCTTCGCGAGCGGCTGCACGGCGATGACTGGCGTAGAAGCAGTCAGCAACGGCGTTCGCGCGTTTCGCGAGCCGGTTGTGAATACGTCGCGGCGGGTTCTCACAATTATTATCGCGCTCTTGATGGTGATGCTTGCCGGGATCGCTTACCTCGTCCGCGCTTACCACATTGCGGCCACGGACCCTGGACTACCGGGGTACCAAAGCGTTTTGTCTATGATTGTTGTCGCGGTCGCGGGCCGTGGCGTTTTTTATTACGTCACTATCGCTTCCGTTCTGACCGTTCTCGCTTTGTCAGCGAATACTGCATTCGCGGACTTCCCGCGATTGTGCCGGGCAATTGCACTCAATGGCTATCTTCCGGATTCTTTCAGCCTTCGCGGACGCCGCTTGGTTTATTCGCAAGGAGTGTACGTGCTGGCAATTTTGGCCGGATCACTCTTGATTGTTTTCCGCGGCGTCACAAACAGGCTGATTCCTCTTTATGCGGTGGGAGCCTTCCTCGCCTTTACGCTTTCGCAAGCTGGAATGGTTGCGCACTGGAAGAAAAACAAAGGCCCTGGATCGGGCCGAAGCATGTTGGTCAACGGCCTGGGAGCTATGGCAACCGGCGCTACGGTGATCATCGTCCTGGTGGCAAAATTTATCGAGGGAGCTTGGATCACCGCGCTGCTCATTCCCGCGCTTCTTTTGCTCATGATGTCAGTAAAGCGATATTTTCTGCGGGTTGCAGACGAAGTATCCACTCGCGAGCCGGTAGAAATCACTCCGCTCAAGCCGCCTCTGGTCGTCTTGCCGATCTACAAGTGGAGCAAGCCGGCTCGAAAAGCGCTTGAATTCGCGTTCACGATTTCCGCGGACATTCATGCCGTGCACGTTTCTAGAGAAGATCAGAAGGAGCAGCTAAAGGACGACTGGGCTCGACTGGTCGAGGAGCCGGCGCGCCGGGCCGGGTTGGCAGTCCCGAAATATGTCGAGTTACCATCACCGTACCGATTTGTGATTACGCCGGTTGTGGACTACGTCTTGATGCTGCAGGTCGAGAATTCGGACCGCCAAATTGTCCTCCTCGTTCCTGAATTGATCGAGCGCCACTGGTATCACTATCTTCTGCGGAGCAATCGCGACGAACTTATGAAGGGGCTCATGCTACTTCGCGGAAATCAGAACATAGCCATCCTTAATTTGCCGTGGTATCTCAGCGGGACCTAAGCTGCGAGCTGCGAGCAACTGCTATCGCGCCCCCGCCTTTCCCCGTGTGCTCTTCAGTTTCGATACCTTCTTGGTGAGCGGCACCAGAGTCGCAGCGGCGCTCTGCAGCAGAAGCAGGAACGCTTGAGCGTCTCGCGAGAGAGCCCGATGCCGGGGGTGGATTACGTCCAGGTTCCGGCGCAGCGGTTCTGCATTGATGATTTCAATGGCGACCAACTTCCCGCGCCGAAGCTCCGTGGTAACCGCGATCTGTGGAAGGAAGCTGAGGCCCAGCTTGCGTTCCACCATCTTCTTCGCGGCTTCAATCGTTTCTACTTCCAGGACCACGTTCGGCAGCAACCCCGCGCGGCGAAAAAGACCCTGGCTGAGTGTCCAGTCACTCGATCCGCGGTCGAAAAATATCAGCGGCCAGGACTCCGTATCTTCTAGTCGGACTCGCCTCATCTGTGTCGCGGCGTGCCCCGGATGCCCAACGAGAATTAGCGGATCGTCGCGCAGCGTCGTTGTTTCCACCTCCGGATGATGCAGAGAACGCGCCACTCCGATATCGGCTTCGCCGTCCAGGACCATCTTTAAGACCTGCAGGGAAGTGCCCGACCGAAGGTTCACTAACATCTTCGGGTTTTTTGATTGGTATTCCTTCATTACGTCGGGCAAAAAATATGTGCAGATCGAAAGGGCCGCGGCGATGTTCAACACTCCGCCCTCGGAAGACTTCGGTTCGTGCACAGCTTGCCGGGCCAGCGCCACGATCCGCAGCAACTGCTCCGCAACCGGGCGCAGCGCTTTCCCCGCGGGAGACAGTAGGACGTTGGAGTGCACGCGGGTGAACAGCTTTACTCCGAGTGAGGTTTCTAATGCGCGAATGCGCGCGCTTACCGCGGGCTGGCTCACGCGCAAAGCGCCAGCCGCGCGATGGAATCCGCCATATGTCACCACGGCGAGAAATGTTTCTATCTGATCGATTTCCACGGGCCACTCCCAGCTACAGGATTTCCAGTAGAACTATTGTACTGGAACTGATAACAGAATTCTATCGAGATGATAAGGACAATCAGTTTGACTGATAGCCTCGATTGCCTCACACTCGCCTCAGTCGCCGCATAGCCCCACGCGGCGCGACATTTGCCTAGCGACGACACACAGGTTTCGGCAGGCTTTTCTTCCACAAGAACAACCAAAGAGAGGCAACAAAATGACCAGCAACGGAACATCTTCCAATTCAAACGGCAATTCCTCCAACCATCGCGCTGACTGGGAAACGAATCCCCGGTGGAAGGGAATCACTCGCCCCTACAGCTTAGCCGACGTCGAAAAACTCCGCGGCTCGGTCCACGTCGAGTACACCCTGGCAAAGTTGGGCGCTGAGCGTCTTTGGAAATTGCTGCATGAGGAAGAATACGTTCCGTCGTTGGGCGCTATGACCGGCAATCAAGCCGTCCAGCAAGTAAAGGCCGGCCTGAAAGCGATTTATGTGAGCGGCTGGCAGGTCGCCGCAGACGCCAACGATGCCGGGCAGATGTACCCGGACCAGAGTCTTTATCCTGCCGACAGCGTTCCCAATCTCGTGCGCCGCATAAATCAAGCCCTCATGCGCGCGGATCAGGTGCACCACGCCGAAGCCAAGGACGATACCTACTGGTTCGCTCCCATGGTTGCGGACGCCGAAGCGGGCTTTGGCGGCAACTTGAACGCATTTGAATTGATGAAGGCCATGATCGAAGCCGGAGCGGCTTGCGTTCATTTTGAAGATCAACTCTCATCTGCCAAGAAATGCGGCCATCTCGCCGGAAAAGTTTTGGTGCCCACCATGGAGGCCATACATAAATTAGTGGCGGCGCGGCTGGCCGCGGACGTGATGGGCGTGCCCACGTTGGTCATGGCGCGCACGGACGCTGATAGCGCTACGCTGATTACCAGCGATATCGACCCGCGCGATCGCCAATTCATTACCGGTGAACGCACTCCGGAAGGGTTTTTCCGTATTCGCGGCGGCACCGAGTCCGCCATCGCGCGCGGCTTGGCTTACGCGCCCTACGTGGATTTGCTTTGGTGCGAAACTTCCAAGCCCGATCTCGCGGAGGCTCGAAAATTTGCCGATGGCATTCACGCAAAGTATCCGGACAAGATGCTCTCCTACAATTGCTCGCCCTCGTTCAATTGGAAGAAGAATCTCGACGACGCGACCATCGCCCGTTTCCAGCGCGAGCTGGCCTCAATGGGCTACAAATACCAGTTCATCACTCTGGCTGGTTTCCACGCGCTCAACTTGACCATGTTCGATCTCGCCCGCACTTACAAACAGAACGGCATGACTGCCTATTGCGAGCTGCAGGAGAAGGAATTTGACTCGGAGCGCAATCACGACTACGAAGCCGTGAAGCACCAGCGCTTCGTTGGCACTGGATATTTCGACGCAGTTCAGCAGGTGATTACAAGCGGTACCGCCTCCACTACCGCGCTCGAAGGCTCGACTGAGTCAGCTCAATTCGATCATTCGAAGCCGGCCGCGTCTGAATCAAAGCATGTGTCCGCGCCGAAACCTCCGCAGACGCAAGCTCCGGCGATGGCCGCAAAATCGGCCGCTACCGCCGCCGACTAGCTTCTCCTTGCGCTACCACGATCTTTGACGTGGTTACAGCTTGCCCCACGTGCCGCTGCGTGTGATCCGCCACGTGAACCAGCAGGCCGCCCAGCGTGGTCGGCAGTTCCTTCTTGCCTACCGTGCGGGCGTCAGTAAGACGAGTGACATCCAACGCGCGAATTCGCCCTGCGCTCTTTCGCAGCGACGATTCCAATTCTGAAAATAACTCGCCGCATTTCGCGCCAAGCTCCGATTCGCTCTGCATTGCCGCGATTTGAGCCCGGGTCAGTTGATTTCCTTCCGCATAAGTGAGCAGCCGGTCGATGCTTCGCGCGATGTGCCTTAGATGAAACGAAACCGGCGCAATTCCCGCTGGCCGTGCGTTTAATTCTTCATCGTTGAGCGGCCCGCACCATCGCTCCAGATCCTCTTTCGCAAGTTCCAGCGCATGCAACACAGCGCGTGGAATCGCCGGCACATCGGCTAACGTGCCGCGCAACCACGGTTCCGGCAAATTGTTCGCTTCCACGTATCTATCCTCCAGTTCGATCACCCTTACGCCAGCTATCCTAACCTGTACCAGAACCTCGCTGATGACTGATAAGAGGTCAATGAAGGTACTAGCGTATAAACCATTAGTACCATTGTGCTATCACTGGGGATACGGACAAATGACTGACCGGAAGGAAAATCTTGAGCCCTCAAAACAAAATGAGCAACGCGACCGCGCAAGCCGAACGCCGACAGCGCGACCGCGTGGCAGATTGCGAAGTTGCCATCGTGGGGGCCGGACCCTATGGTCTGTCCGCTGCGGCTCACCTGAAGGCGCTGGGCATGGATGTGCGCATATTCGGGCGAGCGATGGATTTCTGGGCCAGCAAAATGCCGTCCGGAATGCTCTTGCGTTCGCCGCGCGTAGCATCTAACATTTCAGATCCAGCCAGAACCTTTTCTTTGGATGCGTTTGAATCCTCCGCAGGAGTCCCGCCCCGGGCCCCGCTCCCGCTTGAGACATTTGTGGATTACGGACGATGGTTTCAGCGTGAGTTAATCCCTGACCTCGATCTAAGAGCTGTGGCAAACGTCCGTCGCGACGAGATGGGCTTCCGAGTTGTGTTGGAGGACGGTGAAGAGTTTCAGTGCTCTCGGCTGGTTGTGGCCGCCGGCATTGGATCTTTCCAACGGATTCCACCGGTCTTCGCATCATTGCGGCCGTCACAGGTTTCGCATTGTTATCAGGGGCGTGATTTGCGCGAATTTCACGGCGCGCAAGTGGCGATCATTGGGTCAGGTCAAAGTGCGTTGGAGTCTGCCGCTCTATTGCACGAATCCGGTGCCGCGGTAGAGTTAATCGTCAGAAATCCCGTTCTGCGCTGGATCGGCGGGCACTCGTGGCTTCGTCATCTGGGACCAATTTCCTCAATGTTATACTCCTCGCACGATGTCGGACCGGCGGGGATCAGTCGCTTAGTCGCAGCTCCGAGCCTGGTCAAACATATCCCTTTGAGGATCCGCGACAAAATCCGCACGCGTGCCGTGCGTCCCGCAGGAGCGAAGTGGCTTCCACCTCGCCTCAAAGAGGTAAAGGCAACAACTGGTCGCTTCGTGACGGAGGCAGCTTCGGTAGGGCAGACAGCGGAAATAAAATTGGACGACGGTACTTACCGCTCTGTGGACCACGTTCTGTTAGGAACCGGCTATTCGGTGGATGTCTCCCGATATCCCTTTTTGCCGCAGGAGCTGATCGAAGATTTAGATCGAATAGACGGCTACCCCAGTTTGGGCGCGGGGTTCAGCACTTCCGTTCCAGGACTTCATTTCATTGGCGCGCCGGCTGCGCGCACATTTGGCCCGTTGCTTTATTTCGTGGCGGGTACTGAATTTGCGTCTCGAGAGCTCACCTCTCACTTGGCGCGCAACAGGACGGTTCGCCGATGAACCAGGCGACGTCTGATCCGGTATCGGTGAACGTTCAAGCCATCGAACGCCCGAGGCTCACCGAGGACATTGGCGCGCTGGTGATCGGAGGCGATCACCCCGGTCTGGCGATAGCACGCAGCCTTGGCAAGCGTGGTATCCCCGTTTATATTCTTGAAGACCAACTCTCCATTTCATCGTGTTCACGCTACGTAACTCGCGTATTGCGCGCAAAGAATTTGCGGGATCCGCAGAAAACCGTCGATGCTGTGCTCGAAGCGGGACATCGTCACGGCTTGCGAGATTGGGTGCTCTTCCCGACGCGAGATGAAACTGTAATGGCCTTTTCGCTTTACCGTGAGCTTCTCGCCGAGTTCTTCAGAGTAACGACTCCAGCGTGGGACACCACGCGCTGGGCTTGGGATAAGAGAAATACCTACTGGCTGGCCGAGCACCTCGGAATTCCGGCGCCGCGAACTCGAACGCTGCAAAGTCTTGAGGACCTTCCGTCCCTTTATTCTCAATTGCCCTTAGCCATTAAACCCGCAATCAAGGAAAACTTTTTCTACGCGACCGGAGCGAAAGCATGGCGCGCCGATACGCCCAGGCAGTTGCGGAGGATGTTCCGCGCGGCTGCGAAAAAAATCGAATCCAATGAAATCATGATTCAGGAAATCATTCCAGGTGATGGTGACTGCCAGCTCTCCTATTGCGTTTTTTTTCGAGATGGAGTTCCACATAGCAGTCTTGTGGCCAAGCGCATGCGCCAGCACCCGAGGGAATTTGGACGAGCGGCCACCTACGTTGAGACAGTCGATCTGCCTGAAGTGGAAGAACTCGGTGACCGCTTCCTGAAAGCTATCAACTTCGATGGCATCGCGGAAATCGAGTTCAAACAGGACCCACGCGACGGCCGGTACAAGATCCTGGACGTAAATGCGCGAGCCTGGGGATTCCATGCACTGGGACAGGCTGCCGGAGTCGATTTTCCGTATTTGCTATTCGCTGACCAAATGGGCTATCCAATCGAGCCGCAAAGGGGACGCGCTGGCGTCGGATGGCTGCGCATGATCACTGACCTTCCTGTCGCGTTGCTGGAAGTGCTCGGCCTTCGCTTGAGCTTGAGGTCCTATATCCAGTCTGTTAGGAAAACCGGGGTAGAATCCGTTTTTTGCCCGTCGGATCCCTTGCCCTCAGCCGTTGAACTTGCACTGCTTCCGTACTTCGTAACGAAGAAGCTCTTGTAGTTCGTTCATTTGATTTTGGCCACGCGTCCTTCGGTCGGAAACTTCTGGAATTGCAGAGAGTCATGGCCGGGCACGACACGGTCCACCGATCCAGCGAGCTCGATCATCCGCGACTGCGCTGCGATGTTGGCTGCATGGTCGGCATCACTGAACGTAGCGCTCGCCAAATGCGAAGACAGGTTGAGATAGAAATAGCAATTGTCCGAAGCCAGCACGAATGGCGGGTTCCCGTCCACGCGGAGATACTGCGAAGCGTAAGTATGTCGCGCGCCTGTGTAGGCGCGAATACCAGGAAAGATCTCGACGTTATCTCCGTCGACCAGATGTACGCGCCCCTCGGTATTTAATTGCAGGAGTTCCTTGACGTCTTCGGGATCAATTCCTCCGTGTTGACCGCCCGGCTGCCACGCCTCCGTGGTGTAGTAGCGATATTCTTCTTTCTGGATCCAGACGTTTGCTTTGGGAAAAAGGTCGATTCCGCCTATGTGATCCCAGTGCGCATGGCTGATGACGATGTCCGTCACCTCTTCAGGGTTCACTCCTGCGGTTTTCACCGCTTCGTCGGGCCGCAGGTAGTCCGTCATCGGAAAATATTTCAGAAAAGTGTCACGGTGAAAACCGCTGTCGAAAAGAATCGTGTGACCGCCGCCCCGGATTAGCCAAACCACCATGGCGATATCAATTTTCACATCCTTCGGCCCTCCCACCACAAGCTCAGACTCGGGCACGCCGGGAGAGCTGGCGTAGCGTATCGCTTGAATGGAATACTCGGGCGTTGAAGGCACTCCAAGAAGTGCCGCGGAAATGATCGCGAGCAGGAACGGTTTCACGATGGGTTTCTCCCCCTGCCCGAGCGCGTCTGCCCCCGGTCGCAGGATGTCGGCCAGCTTATCGCATCTTAGTCTTTCAAGCGGAGCGTCATCAAGCGGCCGGCGGTGCGTCTTGTCAATCCTATTCCCGTGCGATAGAGTAGCCGCCTTCTTAGCGGGGCGAAACCAAAATGCCAGTTGCAGCGGGAAGCGAAAAACTTAAGGTACTAATCCGCCGCTCCGCGATTCAAAAACGTGTTCGTCAGGTCGCGCATCAAATCACTAAAGATTTCAACGGAGAGCGGGTCCATCTGGTCGGTGTTCTGAAAGGCGCGTGCATTTTTCTTTCCGACCTTGTGCGCGAGCTCAGCCTCGATACGTCGATCGATTTCATCGCCGTGTCCAGCTACGGCAAGGGAAAACAATCTTCAGGCCAAGTGCGCGTCCTCAAGGACCTCGACAGCAGCATCCAGGGGCTTAACGTCGTACTCGTCGAAGACATACTGGATACCGGTTTGACCCTGAGTTACCTCCTGCGTATTTTGCGGCAAAGGAAACCGAAAAGTTTGCGCGTAGCCGCGCTTCTTGATAAACCTTCCCGCCGAATTAAAGATGTGAAGGCGGACTATATCGGTTTCAAGATTCCGAACGAGTTTGTGGTTGGCTACGGACTGGACTACGCAGAACGCTATCGCAACTTGAAAGACGTGTGTATTCTGACCTTGCCGGCGGAATAATTGTGCTCCAAACAGAATCCGAAATCGCGCGATTGATCGACCACACTCTGCTGAAGCCCGAAGCCTCGCGTGAAGACATTCAGAGGCTTTGCGAGGAAGCTGTCGACTACAGTTTTGCATCGGTGTGTGTAAATCCCTGGAATGTTTCGCAGGCTGCCGAGCTCGTCCGCGGAACGGAAGTCCGCGTTTGTGCGGTGGTTGGATTTCCCCTCGGCGCGACGCTTTCTATCGTCAAAGCATTTGAAGCTGGAGAAGCACTCAAAGCCGGCGCGCACGAAATCGATATGGTCATAAATCTCGGCGCCTTGAAATCCGGCCAGGAAGCGCTGGTGGAAGCTGACGTTCGCGGAGTCGCAGACGCCTGCCATCGCGCGGGCGGGCTGTGCAAAGTGATCCTCGAGACCGCGCTCCTGACGCGCGAAGAAAAAATTCGCGGCACACTCCTAGCCAAAAAAGCCGGCGCCGACTTCGTCAAAACTTCCACTGGGTTTGGTCCCAGCGGCGCCACCGCGGAAGACGTGCGCCTCATTCGAGAAACGGTCGGCAGCGGCACCGGGATTAAAGCTGCCGGAGGCGTACGAACACTGGAAGAAGTGCGAAAAATGGTGGACGCGGGCGCCACGCGCATCGGCACAAGTTCCGGAGTGAAGATTATTGAAGAATTTCGCGGCGCGAAACCCGCGGCAGCCGAATCATCCGGCGCGGGTGGCAAATATTAGGCGCTCCGAATGGTGCGGATTTCTGCCTCAAGCAACCTTTGCTCCCCTGATATAATTGAATTAATGTTACGCTCGCAGCGCGCGGCTATTTTTTGCTGGACGCGATCATTGTGACTACCTTGGCGGGGGTCGAGGCGCTCCATCTACACGAAAATGGAATCTACAGGTCTCAACCCGAAGCTGGAACTTCCCGCCGAGACTCTAGCGATCCTCGCGGACATCAGCGAGGAGATTAACGCCTCCCTCAATTTGGACGAAGTGCTGGCGAGCGCGGCCGCCCAAATCAAACGCCTCATCGACTACGAGATTTTCGCCGTCGTATTGCCTGAAGAGGGCACCGACCAGATGTATTTTCGGTTTGCCATTGGCCACCGCCCGGAAGTGGTGAAGCACTGGCGCATTCCGATGGCTGAGGGAATCATCGGCTCGGCTGCGGCAACGGGTCAGCCGATCCGAGTCGCTGACGTTCGCAAGGACTCCCGCTATTTGAATGCGCTGGACGCGGTGCGCTCTGAATTAGCCGTGCCGCTGATCGTGCGCGGCCGCGTGATTGGCGTCCTGGACATCGAAAGCAACCAAGTTGATTATTTCACGCCCGATCAGCAAAACATCCTCACTCTGGTCGCCAGCCGCATCGCCGGCGCCGTGGAAAACGCCCGGCTTTTCGAGCACGAAAAAAATCAGTCCGAAAGCTTGTTGCTTCTGAATGAAGTGGCCCGCGAAGCGAACTCCTCTCTTTCCGTCGAAGAAGTTCTGCGGCGCGCCGCGGAACTAACCAAGCGGCTCATTGATTACCAGATTTTTTCCATTTTGCTCTACGACGAGAACGAAAAAGTATTCCGACATCGCGTCACCGTGAAATTCGGCCAGCGCACGCAGGAAAAATATGCGGTACCTGGCCATGAAGGCATCGTCGGCGCGGCTGCTTCCACGCGGCGTCCGGTTGTGGTTCCGGACGTAAAGCTCGATCCGCGATATTTGATGGTGAATCCGGAAACGCGTTCAGAGATGGCCGTGCCCATGCTTTATAAAGACCGCGTGATTGGAGTAATGGATCTCGAAAGCCCGCAGCTCAATTATTTCACTCCCGATCACGTGCAGGCGCTTTCGATTCTTGCCGCGCATCTCGCGGTCTCGATTGAAAACGCCCGTCTCTACGAACAAGTGGCGCGCGACGAAGCGCGAATGGAACGCGACCTCAGCGCCGCGCGCCGCATCCAGGGCGCACTGCTGCCTCGTTTGCCCGGACCTGAGTTCGGGCTCGATATTGCCGCGCGCGTGGTCTCGTCGCGCGAACTCAGCGGTGACCTCTACGATTTCTTGCGCTACGGTCCGCAGGAACTGGCTATCGCGATGGGAGACGTCAGCGGGAAGGGAAGTGCTGCTGCGCTTTACGGCGCTGTGGCAATCGGCACGCTTCGCAGCCTCGGCCCGCAGAAACATCGTCCGGCCGAAATGCTCAGCGCCATCAACGGATTTCTCGGAGAGCGCCGCATCGAGGGTCGCTTCATGACTCTATGTTTCGCCACGTGGCATCGCGGGCGTCATAAGCTGCGCGTCGCAAACGCAGGCCAGGAGCAGCCCTTTCTGTATCACGACGGCCGTTGCGAACGAATTCCGCTGGAAGGATTTCCGCTTGGGATGTTTGAAGAGGCTGTCTACGATCAAAGAAGCTACATTCTCAACGCGGGCGATATCATAGTCTTTTACTCCGACGGAATCGGCGACACGCAGAATCCGTCGACGATGGAATTTTACGGCCACGATCGCCTGGGGACACTCATCTCCGAAAATCACGAGCTTCCAGCCGACGGTATCGCCGATCACATTTTGGAAGCGGTGGATACCTTCTCGGATGGACGCCACGCGTTTGACGACCGCACGCTCGTCGTGCTGAAGGTAAAGTGACGATCCGACAAGGATCGTCATCCCGAACGGCGCAACGCGCCGGAGGGATCCGTTTTGTTCTCCGTTCCGTGCATCCAGCCTGTCACTCCGAGGCCGCCGCGGCGGCCTCGGAATGTGCCTTCGTCGGCCATTTGCGCGTCCCCAATCCGTGATTCCGAGTCCAAGTAAGAACCTGCGTTCGTCGGGCATTTCCGCGCACCCCAGTCTGTCATTCCGAGCGCAGCGAGGAATCTGTTCTTTGGCGGACTAACATCCCGCCGGCATCCGGGCGGATTTGAATTGCAACTTCACCGTTCTCCCCACCGCAACTTGCTTCGCAATACTTCATAATATGTTTTTCGCGGTGGCCGCACGAACTTAACTTTGGACGAAGACTTGGTGATGACCACGTGATCCTTGGGCTCGAGTTGAAATCCAGTTTGCCCGTCCAATGTCAAATAAACAGGTTCGTCAGCCGCGGTAAAATCCAGCTCCACGCGTGATGTGTCGGGAATCACCAAAGGACGATTCGTCAACATGTGCGGGCAAATCGGCGTAATCACGAAGGCGTCGAGATCCGGTTGAATAATTGGCCCTCCGGCAGCCAGCGAATAAGCAGTCGAACCGGTCGGAGTCGCAACGATAATCCCATCCGCGCGGTAGCGCCCCACATGGCGCGTATCCACAAAGACGTCGAAATCGAGCATGCGAGCGAGCGCCGCTTTGTTTGCTACTGCTTCGTTTAACGCGCGTTCCCGCTGGGCAGCTTTACCGCTGCGCAAAATTTCCGCTTCGAGCATCATCCGTTCTCCGATACGGTGCTCGCCCTTCAAAACCTGATCGAGAAGAGGATAAAGCTCATCGAGAGTAACACTGGTCAGAAAGCCGAGTCCGCCCAGATTAACGGCCAGGAGCGGAACGTTTTGCCCGTGAAGCGCGCGCGCCGCGGAAATAAGCGTGCCATCGCCGCCAAGCACGATAATCAAATCCACTTTTTGCCCCAGCGCCTCGCGTGCAAGCGCCGGGAATTTCGTATGGATGCAGGCTTCCGTCTCGAGGTCCACAAACACTTCGATGTTATGAGCCTGCAACCACTCCGTCAGGGGCGGAACTACAGACGCCACCATCTCCTTGATCGGTTTGCAGATGATGCCCGAGGCGCGAATCATGTCGTTGGACGCAAATTCTACTCTACCCGCGTGCGCGGGCGTGGAGAAAAAACTCCTGATTGCCTTCGGCGCCGGTCAAATGGCTGGGACGCACGCCGAGGATTTTTAGGGAACACTCAACCGCCGCCGCCGTCACGTGTTCGATCGCCTTCTGATGGAGCGAAGTATCACGGACGATTCCGCCTTTGCCCACCTCGCGTTTTTCCAGCTCGAATTGCGGTTTGATCAAAATTAAGAAGTCGGCACCGGCTGCGGCCGCTGGAACAATCGCCGCCAAAACTTTCGTGGCCGAGATGAACGAGACGTCCATGGTAATCAGCGCGGCCGGTTCCGCAATATCTCCGCTTCGCATGTACCGCGCATTGCATTCGATCGCAATCACGCGCGGGTCCTTGCGCAGCTTCCAGTCGAGTTGATCCGCGGACACATCCACGGCATAAACGCGTAGCGCGCCATTTTGCAGCAAGCAGTCTGTGAAGCCGCCGGTCGAACTTCCGACGTCCAAGCAAACTTTATCCTGCGGAGTTATGCCAAAATCCTCAAGCGCGCCTTCAAGTTTCAAACCGCCGCGGCTTGCGTAACGCAAAGTCTCCCCGATGATTTCAATCCGTGCGTCCGTGGCGACCTGCGTTCCGGGCTTTTCCATTTTTTGCCCGTTGACGAGCACGTTTCCAGCGAGAAGGAGCGCCTGAGCTCGTTCGCGCGAGGGAGCCAACCCGCGCTCGGCGATCAAAACATCGAGACGCGATTTTCCGGGTCGCGGATTTTTCTGAGTAATATTGGCCGCCGCTTGGTGGCGCTTGGGGTCGGATTTCATATGCGGATAATAAACACGGGAGCCTAGTTCCGGCGCGCCACCAGGAATTGCGCAAGCTGACGAAGGCGCGCTGCGCGGTCACCGTAAACATCAAGCTCGTGGAGAGCTTTGGTCTCAAGTTCCGTTGCAATCGCGCGTGATCTATCGATTCCGTACAGCGCGGGGTAGGTGGCCTTCTGCTGCGCTTGATCCTTGCCAGCGGTCTTTCCCAACGATGCCGAAGTTTCTGAAACGTCCAAAATGTCGTCCACCACTTGGAAAGCCCATCCGATTTGTTCGCCGAAGCGCCGCAGCCGCGCGACGTCTTCATCACCGGCGCCTCCTGCAATCGCGCCGGCCACAATCGAGCCGCAAATCAAAGCCGCCGTTTTCGAGCGATGGATATATTCCAACATCGCCGCGTCCGCGGCCTTTTTTTCGGCTTCGATGTCCGCCACTTGCCCGCCGACCATTCCGTTGACGGTTCCTGCAGCCGACGCGACCTCGGAAATCACGCGAACACGCCGAGCAGGCTCGATTGTCGAATCCGCGAGAGTCTGAAATGCGAGCGTCAACAGCGCATCGCCGGCGAGGATGGCGATGGCTTCGCCGAACACTCTATGATTCGTCGGCTTTCCGCGGCGAAGATCGTCGTTGTCGAGTGCGGGCAAATCGTCATGAATCAGCGAGTAGGTGTGAATGAACTCCAACGCGCAGCCGACGGGAATCGCGCCATCCGCATTCTTGGTGAAAAGCTTCGCGGACTCGTAGCACAGGATTGGGCGAATCCGTTTGCCCCCGGCGAAGACGCTGTAGCGCATGGCAGTGTGAATGGACGCGGGTGGAGTGGAGTTCGGCGGCAAAAGTCTTTCCAGCGCGGCCTCAATCGCTGCGTGGTCCTGCTGGAAAAAACCCGGCGCGCTCATGCGGCTCCCGGCGCGATGCTGGAAGCTGGATTGAAAAACGGAGGTAGTTTATGCCTTATGGGATGGGCCATTGTCGGTGTTGAACGGCTCCGCCACGATTTTCCCGTCCGCTTTCTTCAGCAGAATTTCAACGCGGCCTTCGGCCTCTTCGAGCTGCTTCTGGCACTCGCGCGAAAGCGTTACGCCTTCTTCAAAAAGTTTCATGGCTTCGTCCAAAGACAGGTCGGGCCCTTCCATGCGCTTCACAACTTCTTCCAGCCGCGTGAGCGACTTTTCGAAATCGCCCTTGGGCGTTGATCCCGCGCTTGCGGGTACTGCTTTGTTCGGCACTGGACTCATTCTTCCTCGGTCGCGCTGCGCTCATAACGCGCTCTAAATTGTTTCGCCAAGCAGCATTCTAGCGCACGTCCGAGAACCCCAACAAGGGTGAAACCTGGCTGCATCAAAGCCGGCTCAGCACCTGAAAACTGAACCGATTTTCTGAGCAGCATATGTCCGAGATTGCGCACATAAGCCGGGATTTCTCCCGTTGGGGCGCGGGTCTTGGTAAAATTCCGGATGATGGCTGGCTCATCCGTCCCTCCATTATCTAGCGCGTGCGCAAGTGTCGCTATTCGCAACTCATGTGTGCGCCCTCCACGCTTAATTGAGGACGTCCGCGCATGGTAGCCCTACATCTCTTCGCGGTACTTGCCCTCGTCGGCGTGAACGCTTTTTTTGCCGCCGCGGAATTTTCACTCGTCGCAGTACGGCAATCGCGTGTCCGCCAGCTCGTCGAAAAGGGTGATGCACGCGCGAAAATCGTTGAAGGACTTCTTAGCGATCTCAGCCGCGTAGTTTCAGGCGTACAGGTGGGGATCACTCTGGCCAGCCTTTCGTTGGGGTATCTCGGCGAAGTCACTCTGGCCGGAATTCTAAGTCCGCTGGTCGAAGCGATTCCGCGCCCGTGGGCTGCTGTGGTCGCACACGGCACAGCGTTGGTGATTGCGTTCGGGCTGCTCACCGTACTGCAGGTGGTCTTGGGTGAGCTGGTTCCCAAGAGCCTGAGCCTCGCACGTGCCGAACGCGTTGCGTTGATTATCGCGCGTCCGTTCCACTGGTTTCTGAACACGTTTCGCTGGGCCATCGATTTGCTGGACGGCTTCGCGGAGAAAATAGTCGGCGCGCTGGGTATCGTCTCTCCACACAGCCATACCCTGGTGCGTTCCACGGAAGAGCTTCAAGTGATGATTCAGCAGGCGCAGGATCGCGGTTTGCTGCCCGCTGCCGAAGTGAAATTCATTCAGGCCGCCATGGAATTGCACCAGGTGCAAGTCCGCGAAGTGATGGTGCCGCGTCCCGACGTCCACGCTCTCCCCGCCGAAGCCACTGTGGAAGACACCATGCGAATGTTCGCTACGACGCAGCGGTCGCGCATTCCGGTTTATGAAGGCTCGCTCGACCACTTGCTCGGCTTTGTGCACATCAAGGACATGATTTGGGTTCTGCTCGATCGCGCGCGCCGTGCCGAAGAGCATCTTCCTCCGGTCGAATTCCAGTTACGAAGTATGCTGCGCGACGTGCTGATCGTCCCGGAGACGAAGCCCGTGAGCGAACTCTTGGTCGAGTTTCGCTCGCGGCGCACGGGCCTAGCAATGGTGGTTGACGAATTCGGCAGCATTCTAGGGCTCGCCACGCTGGAAGACATTCTCGAGCAAATGGTTGGCGAAATTCACGATGAGTTCGACGTGGTCGAGCACCCGCTGCTGCTGCCGGATGGTGGAATGATTTTTGACGCGGCGATAAACGTGCGCGACTTGGCGACCCAATACAATATCGTTCTACCCGATGACCCTTCGTACGAAACGATTGGCGGCTTCGTTCTGAATCGCCTCGGTTTCATTCCCCGCGGTGGAGAGAGTTTTGAAGCGGACGGTTTTCGTTTCACCGTAATGGAAATGGAACATCGCCGGGTGTCGCGCGTCAAGATCAAATCCCTGAGCGTACCGGCTGCGAATACCTCGGTTGCGGCTGCAACAGCGGTCTCCGCCGAAGCGCCCGCCGGGCAAACCGCCGAGCAGAAAAGTACGTTCGCTGAATCCGCGGAGCCCGGTAGTGCACCTTCGGGCGAAAAGAAACTCGCGGCCAAAGCGCGTCGCGGAAAATGATTCGCTATCTCTCATTCCGTCTCTTGCTCGCTCTTCCAGCGCTCTGGCTGATCGTCACAATGGTTTTTATGTTGGCGCACATCGTTCCGGGCGACCCCGTCGCGCAAATGCTGGGCGAGGGTGCGCGCGCGGACGATCTGCAGCAACTTCGCCACACGCTCGGCCTCGACCTGCCTCTTCCAGTGCAATATGGCCGCTATCTGGCGGGCATCGCGCACGGTAATCTCGGTGAATCATTTCGCTTTCAGCAACCTGTGCTGCAGGTTGTGACTTCGCATTATCCCGCCACGCTCGAGCTAGCTTTTGTGGCGCTTCTCGTGTGTGCCGGAATCGGAATTCCTGCGGGACTGCTCGCCGCGCGCCGCCGCGGAACGTCAACGGATCATGCCATCGGCGTTTTCACTCTATTCGGACTCTCTGTTCCGAATTTCGCGCTCGGACCCGTACTGATTCTCGTCTTCTCCGTAATTCTTGGCTGGCTCCCGGTTTCCGGGCGCGGAGGCCTGCCGCATCTGATCCTGCCGGCGTTCACTCTCGGCGCGGCGCTTGCAGCCATTCTCACGCGCATGGTACGCACCTCGGTCATCGAAGAACTCTCCAGCGATTACGTTCGCACCGCGCGCGCGAAAGGACTCTCTGAATCCGCCGTCCTGTTCCGTCACGCCTTTCGCAACGCGCTGATTCCGATTATCACCATTCTCGGATTGCAATTCGGGACGCTGCTCGCCGGCACCATCGTCACTGAATCAATTTTTTCGTGGCCCGGCATCGGACGCCTCGCCGTCCAAGCCATCGGCGCTCGGGATTATCCTTTGTTGCAGGGTTGCATCCTCATGATTGCCGTGTCCTACGTTTTTGTGAATCTGCTGACCGATTTGGTTTACGCGTTGGTAGATCCGCGGGTGCGATTCGAATGAGCGGCCTGCGCGATTTCCTTCGCCAGAGTGGCCCCGGACGCTGGGGGCTGGCGCTTACTCTGTTTCTCGTCATCATCGCGCTGGCAGCGCCGTGGATCGCGCCTGCCAGCCCAACCGCGCAAAATCTTCCCACGCGTCTCGAGGCCCCAAGCCTCGCGCACTGGATGGGAACCGACGAGCTTGGCCGCGACATTCTTTCGCGCATCATTTACGGCGCGCGCGTTTCGATGATCGTCAGCGTCAGTGTAGTGTTCGGCGCGGGAATCGTGGGGCTCGCGATCGGCGCTCTCGCGGGATATTTTGGCGGCTGGCTCGACCGCATCGTTAACGTCGTTCTGATCAACGCTTTTCTTTCATTTCCGGGGATTCTACTAGCCATCGCATTTGCCGCGTTTCTGGGCCCCGGATTGGGTAAAGTGATTCTCGCGCTCGTCGTCACCGGTTGGGCCGGTTACGCGCGCTTGGCCCGCGCGCAAATTCTGCAAGCCAAGGAAATGGAGTACGTTCTCGCAGCGCGTTCGGTGGGCGCATCCGACGCTCGCATCCTCATTCGTCACTTGCTGCCGAATATTTTGCAACCCGTACTCGTGCAGGCCACCATCGCCATGGCGGGTGCAATTCTCGCCGAATCCACGCTGAGTTTCTTGGGAGTTGGAGTTCTTGCGCCAATGCCCAGCTGGGGTGCCATGCTGAACGACGCGCGCGGCCATTTGTTCGACGCACCGCATCTCGTAATCTTTCCTGCGCTGGCCGTGATGACCGCAGTCCTCGCCTTCAATCTTCTCGGCGACGCACTTCGCGACTGGATGGACCCGCACATGCGCGCTTATTTGATCGTCACCACTCTGGCCCGCTGAAGATCTATTCCGCCGCAAAACCGCGTTGCTTTTCAGTGAGGTGGAGCCCGCCTGCCAGCCCGCCAGACTTTCAGCTAAGTCTGAACAAAGTGAGGGGCTCCGACATTATTGCTCGGACAGAAGAACGCCTTAGTCCTTGAGGCAAAACAGTGTCGATTTTTAGGAGGTCGGAGCTTGAGCTCCGACATTAACGCTCCGAAACAAGGGGGGCTTTAGCCCCTGAAATTAGGGCTGCAAACGTTTATCTATCTCCCGCTCTGCAACGCCCGCAAGTTTCTTTGCGCTGTTAGCCTAGCTCGACGGTCACTTCCGCGCCGCGTCCCGCGCCTACAGTCCGAGCCGCATTGCCTTTGTTCACGCAAATCTCGACGTATCCGCTCGACCCGATGATCGCAAACGTCTCACCCGCTGCACCCTGCGCAAAGGTCGGTACGATTTTCGTCACCGCCGCATTTCCGACGCGAATCGTAAATTTCGCACTCGGGGCAATCAAGCCGGGCACATCTTCTGCCGTCAGGTTTGTAATCAAGTTTCCAAAATTATCCACGCGCAAAACGATGCCCTTGGTCACGTTCCCAGATACCTTCGGCTTGGGGATCGCGAAGCGCACGAAGTCGGTGATTTCTTCGCCGAAGCTTGCCGTCTGCCACGATTTCGAGAGCCAAGCCGCCACCGGCGCGAAAATATCGCGGCCGTGGAATGTGTTGCTCACCGGCTGCCTGAAATAATGTTCGGACGTGATGTTCCAGACGTAGAGCGATTCGGATTGGTCGTAAATTGCGGAGAGCACTCCGTTGTCCGGCGCCACAAAATAATGCGTGTCGCCGGCTACCAGAATCGGCCGCCGCTGCGTTCCAACTCCAGGATCCACCACAACGAGATGGATCGTCTTCGATGGAAAGTATTTATGGGCCTGGCTAAGAGTCAGCGCGCCGTCGAGAATGTCGTGGGCCAAAATGCTGTGCGTAATGTCCACTATGTTCACTTCCGGATTGATATTTAGAATTACGCCCTTCAGCACTCCAACCAAATGGTCATTCGTTCCATAATCCGTCGTCAACGTGATGATAGGCCGCGTCAAGGTCTGCTCCCGTGGTTTTCAACGCCGTGGATGTTGCAAGCGCGCTCCATTCGACGCTAACGTGCGTCCGCAATCGTGTCAAGGCAGCTTGCGCCATTCAGTAACGCCCATGGTTCACTTTTCTCAACAAATTCTCTGCGCACCGGCGCATTGGTTTCGAAGCCGAGTTGATATAGACTGTCGCCGTTTTCGGATAGAAACGTGAATGATAATTGGAGGCTTGGGATGCGTTCTTTGATTGCGGCGATGGTGCTTTCATTTTTAACGTCTGGCGCGGCCTTGGCGCAATCGAACGCGACTCCTCCTCCGGCAAATACGAAGAAGCCCGCGTCACAAGCTGCACCCAAGTCCGCCGAGAACAAGACTCCTCCAACCGCTACGACCGCGCCCGAGGCGACCGCATCCCCGGACCAGAAGCCTCCGAAAGAAAGTGGCGACAAAGAGAAAGACAAAGAAGAGCACTACGACATGGCCGAAGTCGCGCCGGTCGTCACTCATCATGAGATCACCGTTGACGGCAAGCTCCTGAAGTATTCGGCGACCGCAGGCCGCCTTCCGATCAAGCGCGGCGACGGCAAGATCCAAGCCCAAATGTTTTTCGTAGCCTACACACTCGATGGTCAGGACGCCGGCAAGCGTCCGCTGACCTTTGCATTCAATGGCGGTCCAGGATCGTCCACTATTTGGCTGCACATGGGCGCGTTAGGCCCGCGCAAAGTGGTGCTTCAACCCGAAGGCTTCATGCCGCCCGCTCCTTATCACATCCAAGACAATCCTTACACCTTGCTCGACAAAACTGACTTGGTCATGATTGACGCTATCGGTACAGGATTCAGCCGCGCAGCCGATGCTGAAATGTTCAAGAAATTTTGGGGAGTCAGAGGCGACATCGAGGCCTTCAGCGAATTCATTCGCCTGTACATTACGCGCAACGAGCGTTGGGGTTCTCCGCTGTACATTTTAGGCGAGAGCTACGGAACCACACGCGCAGCGGGAATCGCAGGATACCTTGCCGATCAGGGAATTTCGTTTAACGGCATCACCTTGCTCTCCATGGTTCTGAACTTTCAGACTCTTGAAGATAATAAAACGAACGACGAGCCTTACATCTTCCTGCTGCCGTCTTTCACTACGATCGCCGGTTACCATCACAAACTGCCTGCCGATCTCGCGCAGGACATGACCAAAGCGCGCGAAGAATCTGAGAAATTTGCAACCGGCGATTACGCGCGGGCTCTGGCGAAAGGCGATTCGCTGACGGGCGAAGAGCGCCAGAAGGTGATCGAACAGGTGTCTCGCTTCACCGGTTTGAGCAAAGAAGTGATCGACGAAGCCAACCTGCGCATCGACGTCGGAAAATTTACACACTATTTGCTCATCGACCAGAAGCTCCGCGTCGGCCGTCTGGATGGCCGCTTCACCGGCCCCGATCCCGAAGGCCTTCTCGATACTCGCTTTTACGATCCCACCAGTCCATCCACCGGGCCTCCGTTCACTTCTGTGCTCAACTATTATTTGCGTACCGAGCTAGGCTATAAGACCGACATGCCGTATTACACCTACGCTCAAGAACGAGTGGAATGGGACTGGGGTTCGGCGAGCCGTGGCTTTGCCGACACCGCGTCCGCAATGCGGGAAGCCATCGTGAAAAATCCGTACCTGAAGATTCTGGTGATGGAAGGCTACTACGATTTGGCCACTCCGTATTTCGCTGCAAACTACACCATCGACCATCTTGACCTTCCGCAGAAATATCGCGCTAACGTTTCCTACGCCACTTACGATGCCGGCCACATGGTCTATTTACCCATGGAGGGTCTCAAGAAGATGAAAAGTGATCAGGCCAATTTTATGGACAAATCAGCGGGGCAGTGAGAGCGCTGGAGAGTCTCGCCTGCGTCTCACTCTTCGACCAGGCTAATTCCCCCCACGCCCCCTTGAATGTTCACTTGAATCGTTGCGTGGGTCTTGGCGTAAACTGCATTCACATATGCGCTCCCGTCGCGCTCCAATCCGTGCGCGTTCACACTGCCGATGCCGCCGGACGCATTCACGTGCACCCCAACATTCTTCGGCAGCCTGATCTCCGCCGATCCCACTCCTCCTTGAACGTCCACCTGTAAATCTTCTTTTCTGTCGCCGGTCAGGTCCAGGTCCATCCGACCCACTCCCATATTGATTTCAAGTCGCGTCACGTCCATGCCGGCCAGTTTCAGTTCGCTTTTGCCCGCTCCCAATTCGATCTTGAGATCCAGCGGGATGGCATTGCCGAGACGCAGCGTCCAATCGTTGCGTCTGCCTGCAAAGTGAATGTGTTTTTCATTCTGCGTCACCTCCAGCTGGCCTCTATCACCGCTCACGGAATAATCGACGTGCGGCTTTCCCTCTACTGCCCGGTAGTTGAAGTCGGCGTCGAGCAAGCGGCTGGACCCTCCGGTCAAAATCAGTTCGCCGGCTGGCATCGAGATCTCGGCATTCACCGTTTTTGCCCCTTGCAGTTCGATGGCTTCGGTTGCGTGCACGCTGGGTCCCGTTCCGTGTCTGCCCGCCATCAGCGCGAACCCTAGAATCCCCAGAAAAACAAGCAGCGCTACCACGGTTCCCGAAGACCCTCCATCCCCCGCGCCCGGATTCTGGCGCATCCGATACGCGTCCCAGATTTTCCCCAGACCAAGCAATATCAATACAATCGGCCAATAGCGAAACAGCGTCGTCCACGGGTCAAAGGTCGGCACCAAATTAATCAGTAAAAAGAAAACTCCCAGGGTGATCAGAAATAGCGCGCCGGTAATCGAGCCTCGCCTTCTCGGCCTTTCGCTTGGGTCCATCGTCCACCTCGCTTGCCTATTATTACGCGCTCACGCCCGAAATGTTTCATGAGCGGGTCACAGAGCCCCTCTTCCCCTAGGCCTATCGTCGAAGATGCGCGTCTGTCGAGCCTTTGTTTGCTTGAGTCTTTCTTCAAGCTAAACTAACCGCGATTCAGGAGGTCCCATGGCAAGCTCGAGCACTCCCATCCCGCTGAAGCTGACCAGAAAGGGTTTGATTCACGTCGTGCGCACGACGGTCGCCGCCCTCGTCTCGCTGTTGGTCGCGCGTCTGTTCAAGCTTCCCGAGGCGTATTGGGCCACCATCACGACTTTGGTCGTGATGCAATCGACGCTCGGCGCCGCTTTTACTGTATCGTGGCATCGCTTGGTCGGTTCAGCGATGGGTGCCGCGGCCGGAGCGTTGTTGGCTACATACTTCGGTACAAACGCGGCTATGTTTGCCGTCGGAATCTTCGTGATGGGAATAGTGTGCGCCATTCTGCGGCTTGATAGAGTCGCCTATCGGTTTGCCGGGGTTACTCTTGCAATCGTTATGCTGGTCGCCTACTCAAGTTCTGCCTGGATAGTTGCCGTTCATCGGTTCTTCGAGGTTTCGGTGGGAATCGCGGTGGCATTGGCGATAACTGCTGTCTGGCCCGAGGCGCAAACGTCTTCGGACTTGCCCGGCTAGTTAGCCGCGAGATGCTCTTGCATCCAGTCCGCATCGTGATGTGCTTCCTTTTTGTTATGATTGTGGCTCGAATGTTTCGGTCTCGCAATTTATTTCCAGTCCCTGGCTTCCTCCTGTGGACCATCCTTGCTTTCGGGCCTCCCGCCGTTCCATCGCCTTCCGTGCGGGCGGGGGCCGATTCCAAGGCGCCTCCCGCCATAGTGATCGGCTTCATTGGAGGCTTTGTCCGCCACGACAACCCGATACACAGTGAAGTCCAGCTAGCCGACAGTTTGCGCCGGGAATATCCTTCAGGCGTGTACGTGGAAGTTTTTGAAAATCATCGCGGGCAGGACGCCTACAAGAAAATCCTGGAGCTTCTGGACACCGACCACTCCGGCACTTTGACGCCCGAGGAAAAACAGAAAGCGCGGATTATTTTGTACGGTCACAGTTGGGGCGCTTCGGAAGCCGTCACCGTTGCGCGCAAACTGGAATCCGATGGCATTCCGGTATTGCTGACTCTCCAAATCGATAGCGTCGCTAAGCTTGGCGAAGACGATGGCACAATCCCGTCAAACGTGGCGCAAGCTGCCAATTTCTATCAGCCGGACGGACGTCCGCGCGGACGTGCCGAAATCCGTGCAGCGGATCCCGCGCGCACGCACATCATCGGCAACTTCCGCTTCGACTACAAAGCTCACCCCGTGAACTGTTACGGCGATTACCCGTGGTGGGACCGCTACTTATCAAAGCCGCACACGGAAATCGAATGTGATCCGCAGGTTTGGAGTCACGTGGAATCGCTAATCCGCGCGGATTTGCCCGCGCCAACTCACAAACCCTGAAGATTAGGAAATCAGTCCGCGCGGCCGATTACTTCCTTGCCGCAGATTCCTCGAATTCTTCTAGGAGCGCAGCACGCTGCGCCCGCTGCCAGGCCTGCTGGATTGAAGCGATGAGCGACATCTGAAGTTGCTAGTCGTGCAACGGTGATCGTTCATTTCGCAGGGCAATGGAACTCAAATCGCAGAGTCACTTCCACCGGAGATTTCAGCCGGGTCCCGGCTTGGAATTGCCATGTCTGAGCTGCTTTCATGGCGGAGTCCTGCAATTTGTCATCCCCTGACTCCGGTTCTACCTTTGTCACCTGCCCGGTCGCAGGGTCAAAGAAAACTTTCAGCCGTACTTCGCCTTGCGCGTGAACTCGTTGCGCGTCTCGCGAGTACTCCGGCAGTTGCGCTTTCAACAGATGAAGCGAGCCGAAATTTTCAACTTCCACGAACGCAGGATCCCCCTCATTAATCGGCCCACTGTATCCCTGGAGGGCGGACTTCGCGTTGTGCACGCGGCAGTCCGCAAACGCGCACGCGCTGTCCGGAAATCCCGCGTCAAACTTTCCGGACATAATCTCCGGAACGATCTTCGCTCCCAACTCCTGGCGCTCCCTGTTCTGCTCGGGCGTGGCTACGCCAAACGAGAACTCCTTGCCGAATGTCCTGTCTTCGACATCCTCCGCCAAATCCCAAAGGTCGGTAATCCGCGAATCAGCTCTCTTCAGCGCTTCGAATTTCAGCGTCTCCGGATACGGCAGCTCGTACAATCTTTGTTGGGTACCGCATTTCGCGACGACCGTGTGGCTAGCTGACGTTTCAATACTCTCCGATTCGATATAGTCTCGCTTCGCCACTTGAATCACTCCCGCGAAGTCATCGTCGGGATACGTACACAGCTTGAATTTTCCAGCCACCTTTGCCACCGTCGTGTTTGTCAGCACGCGCTCCACTGCTTTTACAGTCACGTTATGCGCGCAATTTCGGTTCATCGGAGCAATCCGAATCTCTCGCACGCGCACGCCACCCACTTCCGCCCGTACGTCCAAAATCTTGTCCGCCCACGGCGTTCCCTTATCCGAGACGGCCTGCGTCACAACGTAAAAGCCGCCCAACTCGATTTCTTCCTTATTTTGGGTCCAGGGAGTCGCAACGCGCACCGTCGAGTCAGTCTTCGCGCGCACAATCCCGCTTGCGCAGACAAAAATCCCCATGGTGATCAACGTAAACTTTTTTCCGCAGAGTAGCGCTTTCATTTTCAAAGTATAGGCTAGCTGAACAGTCTCTGGGAATGTCCGGACGCCTTTAAGGGTTGCAATCCATTTCTAGATCTTCGTTCTTGAGGGAGAACCATTCGAGTGCAGTCTCGGAGATCGCACGAGCGGGATTCTTGGAATAGGTCTGGAAAGTATTTTGTGGCCAGGCTCAGTTTTCGCGCTCCGATGCCTTAAACCAGGTGCCTCCTTGTAGAACGGCGTCCAGCGCTGGTACCAAGTCGCTCGCCAGGCGAGCCTTCGGCACGAATCCGAGAACCCCAACTTTCTTCAGTTCGTCCATGAGTGGCGTTTGATCATGCAGGCTAACCGCTATCACTTTCGTTCCGGGACAGAATCTCAAAATCTGCCTCGCAGCCTGGATGCCGTTCATTCGCGGCATCTGAATGTCCAACACAGCAATGTCCGGAAACACATTCATGGCCTTCTCTACGGCCTCGGCGCCATCGCTTGCCTGCGCGGCGATTTCCCAATCGTCTCGGCTTGCAATCATCAGGCGCAGGGACGCGAGACCGGACGCGTGATCATCTGCCACCAGAATTCGGATCACCATAACTGCTCTCTTTTCCGAGTGTTCAGGCACGTGGCCATTACAGTCGAAGCTTACGCGCCAGATTGGACTCGCGACATAGGGTAGACCCTGTATTCGCCATACCGGGTTTCCGCGCCTAGGAATCGGCGATTAGCCGCAAACAAGCTCAGTGCAGAACAAGCCGTCTCCTCGATACGATTTCGGCTAATTTGCCTCCCGAACATTCGCCGTCGTAGTTTTTTAGGGGGTCGAAGCTTTAGCTCCGACAAAAATGGCGGCGCCCAGCGTCCGCCTTTCGCGGTGCAGTTCCCGCGAGCGGTCGATTTTGCGGAGCTCCAAGCAAGAATGCTGCCCGGTTGACGTCTCACTTGCTACAGAGCCCCGCAGCCGCTATTCTGAATACTTCGGCGACGCAGCCATGCACATCTATCTTGACTACAATTCGACAACTCCCGTGGACCGCTCCGTCCTCGACGCCATGTTGCCGTTCTTCGCCGAGAAGTTCGGTAACGCCAGCTCGATTCATTCAACTGGGCAACGCGCGCGCTCCGCTGTGGACGCCGCTCGCGATTCCGTCGCTCGCCTGATCGGCGCGAATCCTGCCGAAATTGTTTTCACCAGTGGCGGTACGGAAGCTGACAACCTCGCGCTGTTCGGTTCCGTCGCAGCTTCAAGTCGTTCGCGCAAGCACATCATCACCACAGCTATCGAGCATCACGCGGTTCTGAATGCCGCGCAGGCGCTTCAGGAACAGGGCCTCGAAGTCACCTACATTCCGGTGGGCGCCTCGGGCATCGTCGATCCTGAAGATATCCGCCGCGCTCTGCGCCCGCACACGATTCTTGTCAGCGTGATGCACGCGAACAACGAGCTAGGTACCATCCAGCCCATAGAGAAAATCGGCCGCATCGCCGCGCAAGCAGACGTTCCTTTCCACTGTGACGCAGTCCAGACAGCCGGGAAATTACCCATCGACGTCGATCTCCTCGGCGTCGATTTGCTTTCGATCTCCGCGCACAAAATTTATGGACCCAAGGGCATCGGCGCGCTCTACGTCCGCGCTGGAACGCCGCTTGAGCCCCAATTTTATGGTGGACATCACGAGCGCGACCGCCGCCCCGGCACTGAAAATGTTCCGGGAATCGTTGGCTTCGGCAAAGCGGCCGAGCTCGCAAAACAAAATCTTGAAGCCGACGTTCCGCGAATCGAAATGTTGCGCGACCGGCTGGAAGAAATGCTGCTTAACTCGCTGCCCTCGGTGCACGTGAATGGCGATCGCAAACGACGCGTTCCAAACACGACGAATCTGGCTTTCACTGCAGCTAACGGGGAAGCGCTCGTGATCGCTCTCGACCTTCAGGGCATCGCATGTTCCACTGGAGCCGCTTGCTCTTCCGGAGCGGTTGAGCCCTCGCACGTTCTGCTCGCAATCGGCCTCTCGCCGGAGGAAGCGCGTTCGAGCCTGCGTTTTAGTCTTGGCCGCTCAACGGCTGCTGCCGAAATTGATCGCGCGATTGCTATCATCCCGGCCACGGTTGAACGATTGCGCTCTCTATCGCCGCGGAGCATAGCTGCGATGCACTCACGGTAAATCCGCAAATGGCAAACTCACTGATACAACTCGATCCTCTTCGCGCCGCAGCGAGCACGGCATGTGGCCAAGTGGCCGCCGGTCCCGCTGCCATTTCTCCACCCGCGATTGCTCCCGGAGCTGTTGCGCCCGTTGCCGTTGCAATGAGCGGAGGTGTGGACAGCTCTACCGTCGCCGCAATCATGAACGAGCGCGGCCAGTCCATCATCGGCCTCACCATGCAGCTCTGGAACCAGCGTCGCCTGCCGCAACTTCAGACTGCCGAGCCCGCTCAACATCGCTGCTGTTCCATTGACGATGTCTACGATGCGCGCCGTGTCGCTGAACATCTCGGCATCCCGTTTTATGTCGTCAACTTCGAACGCGAATTCGAGAAGAACGTCATCCGCCCTTTTGTGGACGACTACCTTGAAGGCCGCACTCCGATTCCGTGCACGCTCTGCAATAACCACGTGAAGTTCGATCAGTTGCTTGTCACCGCTCGCCAAATTGGCGCCGAGCGCATCGCCACCGGGCACTACGCGCGTGTCCGCCAGAATCCGTCCACCGGGCGTTACGAACTTCTGCGCGCCGTGGACGAATCCAAGGATCAGACTTACTTTTTGTTCGGCTTAACCCAGGACCAACTCGCGCGCACCGATTTCCCTCTCGGCGAGCTTTCAAAAAATGAAGTGCGCGAAATTGCGCACCGGCTCCAGGTCCCCGTCGCTGGAAAGCCCGAAAGCCAGGAAATTTGTTTTGTACCCACGGGAAATTACGTCCGTTTTATCGAAGGATACTTGCACGAGCAGGGAAGGAAACTTCCGGAAGAAGTCGGAGACATCGTCACCACCGCCGGCGAAGTTCTCGGCCGGCACAACGGGTTGCACCGTTACACCGTCGGCCAGCGCAAGGGCCTGGGAATTTCAGAGGGCCGTCCGATGTACGTCGTCGCGCTCGATCGCGCAAAGAATCGCCTGATTGTAGGTGACGATTGTGACCTCCGCAGTGCCGCGTGCGAACTCCGCGACGTAAACTGGATTCCGTACGCTATCCCCGACGGCCCCGTAAACGCGAAAGTCCGTATCCGCAATCGTCACGAGCCCGCGGACGCCCAAATCACTCCGCTAGACGCCACCTCCGCGCGAATTTCCTTTCGCGAGCCGCAACGCGCCGTCACTCCCGGCCAAGCCGCCGTATTTTATTCCGGTGAGCAGGTTTTAGGCGGCGGCTGGATTCGCTAAGACTTTGACCAGAAGCTGTTGCATAAAGGCAAGCCGCCGCACTCCAAAGTAGGCGTGGCCCTGCGGAGTGCGGGAGCTCGCTCCCGCTTTGCATTTCCGCTGTCCAAGACCCTAGGTACAAACGCGCAGCGGAACAAGAAGACCCAAATCTCGATTGGACTTTTTTGCGCGAGAGGCTTTTATGTAGCGGCCACCTTTAGGTGGCGTCTTTACCTTCAGATGAAAAGCTCTTCGTCTTGAGGAGCGCCGTCGGGTTCCGGCTTGCGTCCTTGCACGCCGCGCAACACGTCGATTCCAACTTTTACGCCCTTAAGCACCGCAGAAACCTGGTGCACAGGTCCCCACAGCGTGTTGCGAACTTTCGTCCCGGTGTCCTCGATCACTTCGAGCGCGCCGGTAAGAATCTGGTCGGCGCGAATCACTTGCGTCCGCAAGCGCTCCAGGCTATCGGTGAAAACGCGGTCGATTTTTTGGGCCTGCCCGCGCGCCAAACGAGTCACCTCGGCGCCGTCGCTCATAATGCTTCCGATTTTGTCCTCGGAATCTTCCAGTATGCGGTTCGTGCGCAGAAGTATCGGGTCGACACGCCCCTTTATCTCGTCCGCGATCGCCGTGAATTTCTCGATCGCGCCTTTCATCGAGATCAGCATTCCCAATAGGATCCCCATCTGAATAACGATGGCAACCGCCGCGATCACGATGAATGCTTCTATCCAGACGTTCATGAGATTCCTTGAGTCAATTGGCTATGCTTTCGCTTCGCGCCGGTAAGCTTCCTTTCCCGCTTCCACTGCCGCCGACACGCCTTCCTTCTGGCGGTCCATGATCTCTTTACTGCGCTCGATTAGGTCTTCCGCGCGTTCGCGAAGCTCCCGCGCTTTGCGCTGGGCGTAGTCGCGGCCTTCGTCAGCCTTGGCAGTAAGGTATTCCCGGGTTTCGTCGCCCGACTTCGGAGCGAACAGTATCCCCACAAGCGCCCCTATCCCCAATCCTGCGAGAAAATAACTAACTTTCGAACCAGCGCCGCTATCGCTCATATAGCACCTCCAAAAAATTGAGTGTATCGAATTCGACCTTAGCATAGCCTCCGGGCACAATCAATGCTGCGAAACCATTAGATTCGCCGGAATATGGGCACACTCGCCCGCAGCGGCCGCTCTCGCGTTTCTCTGAACACTCTAGAGGTTCGGATCCGGAGCCGGAGGTTCGGGCGCACCTGAGTCGGCTCCTCGCAATGCTTCGTAAATGCGCTCGGCGCGCGCGCGTGGCAGCTCGGAAGCAAGCTCGCCTACAGTGAGCTGCTTCAGCCGAGCGACGCTGCCAAAACGGCGCAACAGTTTCCGCGCCGTCTTCTCGCCCACGCCGGGGATTTCCGTGAGCGAAGTGCGCAATCTTCGGTTCGACCGGCGCTGCCGGTGGAATGTCACCGCGAAGCGATGCGTCTCGTCGCGGATCTGCTGGATCAAATGGAGCACCGGCGAGTGACGTTCGAGCACGACCGGCTCGTCTTCTTTGCCCAGCACGTACAGAATTTCCTCTTTTTTGGCAATGCTCGCCAGCGGCTGATTGATAACGGCAAGTTTTTCAAGCGCCTTTGCCGCCGCATGAAGCTGGCCGATCCCGCCGTCAATCAAAATTAAGCTGGGCAGCGGCTTGCCCTCACTTTGCAATCGATGATAGCGGCGTTCCACGGCCTCCTGCATGCTGGCGAAATCGTCGCGCAGACGGCCCTCGGTTTTATCCGCGCAGTCCGCCATCGCCTCGCCGCGGATAATAAATTTCCTGTATTCCGATTTTTTCATGCGCCCCGATTCCCACACCACCATGGACGCCACTGTGTCCGAACCCTGAATATGGGAAATATCGAAGCACTCGATTCGCTCCGGCGCTGCGGGCAGGGCCAGCGCAGCTTCGAGCGCTTCCACAATCGCTTTCGAACTCGGCTTCAGGACGCGGAACCGCTGGATAAAAGATTGCTTCGCGTTCCTTTCCACCAGTTCGAGAAAGGCGTGTTTCGGCCCGCGCTGCGGATTCATGATTTCCACGCGATGCCCGGCGCGCTCGGTGAGAACTTCTTCCAGCAGCTCGCAATCTTCGAAGCCCATCGGCGTGTTGATATAACGCGGCAGATAGGCCGCATCCAGGTAAAGCTGCTTCAGAAGAGAAGGCAAGAACTCGGCCGGATCAAACTCCTCCAATTCTTCCCAATAAAAGTCCCTGCGGTCCACCACTCTGCCGCCACGCAAGTGAAAAAGGTTTACCGCAACTTGCGGGGGTTCGGCGTACCATGCCAGAACGTCCGTGTCGTCTCCAGACGCCGCCGCAATTTTCTGCCGCTCTTCCATTTCGGTGAGCGTCCGCAGAAGGTCGCGATATCCCGCAGCCTCCTCATAGCGCTGGTCTTCCGAGGCATTCTGCATGCGCTTCTCGACGCTGCTCGCCAAATCGCTGCGCCGGCCTTCCAGAAATAGCCGGACGTCGCGTGCAGCCTCCGCATATCGTTCGTCGGTCACCAATTCCTTCACGCACGGGCCCAGGCACCGGTGAATGTAATACTGCAAACATGGCCGCGGATGATTGCGCGAGAGGTCCACGTTGCAGGAGGGAACCAGAAAGTTTTTGTGAATCAGATGAACCATGCGGTAGGCGAGGCCGGCGGGGAAGTATGGGCCGAAATAAACCGAGCCGTCTTTCTTCAAACGGCGTGTGACGTACACGCGCGGATATTGTTCAAACGCCGTATAGCGAATGTACGGATAAGTCTTATCGTCGCGCAGCAGTATGTTGAACTTCGGCTTGTACTGCTTGATCAGATTGTTTTCAAGAGCCAGCGCCTCTTTTTCATTGTCGACCAAAATGTAATCGAGGTCGGCGACTTCGCGCATTAACGAGCCGGTCTTTGCGTCCTCAATAGTCTTGTCCAGGAAGTACGAGCGGACGCGATTCCGCAGCGACTGCGCTTTCCCCACATACAGCACGTTCCCGGCAGCGTCGCGAAACAGATAGACCCCCGGCTGCGTCGGCAGATTGGCAACTTTTTCGCGGATTTCCATCGATACGCTTCAATATTTCGGCGCGCTACAATACTATAGGGATATGTGAACAGCGGATCCGAGTTGCGGTCCGCTGGACAACTTTAATGATAGCAAACGCAACAAATTCAAGCAGGCCAATGCTGCGTCTAATACTAAGACTGGCGCTCCTGATCGCCGTATGTGGGTTTTCCGCGTGGTCTTTCCAACAATCTCAGGATCCGCAGCAGCAAAAACCTCAACCGCCGCCCGATCAACCGAAGCCTCAGCAGTCATCGCCTCCCCTGGGACCGGGAGAATCTTCATCATCGAAACCCGCTCAGACCGGAGACCCGTCTGAGCTAGATCCAAAAAAAGATCCGCCGTCTGCGACGCCCGGGACTACGCCTTCAAACGCAGCAAAACCCGGAGTGTTGCCACCGGAAGATAATCCCGCGTGGGATCCGTTTCACGCCGCGCAGGACATCGATGTCGGTACATTTTATATGCACAAAGGCGACATGGACGCCGCTATAGGTCGATTTCAAGACGCCATCCGTTTGCGGCCGAATTTTGCCAAGCCCCGACTCCTGATCGCTGAAATCTATGAGAAGAAGGGCGACAAATCCGAGGCCTTACATTATTACAAGGAATATTTGCAGGTTTTTCCGGATGCGCCAGACGCCAAGAAAGTTCAGAAGAAAATCGCGCAACTTTCAAAGAAGTAGTTCCAAGCGACCCGCCTCTCACCGTAATCTTGAATCACAACCCCCGCGCCCCGCACGCTAACTAATGTATGGCGTAAGCAATATTTCGTAGGGGCGCAGCATGCTGCGCCCGTTAAAACGCGGGCAAAGACTATCCGCGGATAACATCTCGCCTGGCGCGCCGCATCGGCCTCTCGCCCCGCGGTACCCGCCGATTCTCTCAGTTCCGGCCTCTGAACGGACATGCGAAAGATCTTCCACTCTGCTAGCGAGCAGGGAAGCGGTCGAGGAATTTCATCGCGCGCTGATAATCGCGAAATATTTTCTCTTCTTTGCGGAAACTCGGCGAATGGGATTCACGGCGGCGCCGCGCGAACTTCATCGGATGCTTCAGGTGCAGCATTTCGTGATACAGCACGTACGCCACCACGTATTCAGGAACGGTTTCGCGATCCAGCTCGCGGTTTAGGACGATTTGGTGCAACGCTGGATCGAAGCAGCCCAGCAGCGAGCGCCATCCGCGCTTGCTCCAGCTTAGCCGCGGCAACGGAAGCAAGTTCTGAAAGTAACTCTGATTCAAGTTGGCGAACAACGGAGCGAGATCGTGATGCTTTCCAGCGGGCACGTGGTCTACTCGGCGGGCGCGGTTCTGGCGCAAACGATGCAGCCGCTCCCGCGTGCTTCGTGCATAGGAGAACTGCCGGTAAAGTTCAAGCATGTCTTTCGGCGGTTGACGCCGGTACAAACGCCCCAGCAAAATCGCCGCCGCTGCTTCCACCACCGGAGTAGGAGCATCGTGTAACGCGTCCGACAGGCGTACGTATGCCGTATCTTCCCGAACGCGAACGGTTAGCGTGAGCCCCGTGTAAGGATGAAACTCAACGACGAAATATGGCGGGCGTCCTTCGCATCCCAACCGCGTGTAGATGCGCTGAAAAATGCGTTCGCCGCCGGGCACAAGTTTTCTCTTGATCTGGTTTCGAATTGCCTTGCTGCTTGAACCAGGCACGCGACGTTGCCGCGTCCTCATGAAGGCTTTCTCCGGACAGGCGCCGGTGAAAGCTCCTTCTGGGCCTCGTCCACATCGTTGAGCGCGTCTTTTGTGCCTTCGATGGCGTCTTCCAGCGTCTCTTTATAGGTATCCAACTCAGGCCCGCTCTGTTCGAGTTTTTGGAGTACGTCCAAAAACTCCTTTCCCTTTGATTTAAAAGTCTTCAGTGAAGCGCGTATATCCGCCTGCTTTTCTCGCGCCAATCCGATCTGGTCCGCCGCGTCATCCACACATCCTGCATAATCGTTCATCAAGCTATTCAGAATTTCACCGCGGCGGCGGTCCGGAGTCTGTCGGTTAAGTTCGTACTGAAACTTCTTCAGACGATCTTCCGCGAAGGAGATGTATAGCTTGATGCGTTCGCCAGGTTCGACCGCTTCTCGGATTCTGTCCGATTCCGAGTCCGTCAGGTACTCTTTCTTTTGAGGAGCGGGATTTGCAGCGCCCACGGGGGCAAGTGTAGAAGTCAGCGCAGCCGACAAGACGAGAACGTTTACGCTGAGCCATCGCATATTTCACCCCTAAGGTTTTGGTGCATCCAGCTGCGATTCTGGTGCGGGCTCTGGCCGGCGGGGAAAAAGTTCGTGAATCAACTGGCGGTCCATTTGCTCCAAATCCCTGCGTACGTCCTGAAATGGTTTTTGCTCGTCCGCCGGCAAGTCCACGATAATGTCGCTCAAACGCCGCAGCGACTGCCGCAAGGAAATTTGAAGCTGTTTGAATCCGTTTGGATGCTTTTCCGGGTCCGGCTCTTTCCCTTCCAGCGCTTTTTGGCAGGTTTGCGCTTCGTCGCGGTACTGCTGAAAAATCGCCAGCGCCCCTCCGAAATTCTCCGAATCGGCGTCTCTTAAAATGTCCCGAAACTCCGCCTCGCCCAAAGGAACCAGGAGCTTGGCTTTACGAACTGGATCTGTCTCGTTAGTAAATCTGGAACGCAACTCTGCAGTATTGTTCTCCGGCAGCATCGCCTTCGGCGAGGGCCAAGCGAAAGAGGCAGCGCTGGAAGCCGTCCAGACAATGATCGCCAGCCCGATTCCAGCTTTGCGGGCGACGCCGGGCAGGCGCCTACTTCTTTTTGACCTCGCGATTAAGAGTCCGGACGCGCGCCGAAGCTTCGAAGTACATGTCATTGTTCTGGTCCGTATTCAACTCGAGAAATTTCTTATATGCGTCAAGCGCCTGGGCCAGCTGTCCTAGTTTATCGTAACAGGTCGCGCGAATGAACCAGCTCCCCAGCGGCAGCGTTTTTCTTTGAGAAAGCAAATCCAGCCCTTGTAGCGCTCCCGCATAGTTCTTATTGAGATACTGCGCGGTAACCAATTCTCCGAGCACGTCGTTGGAAGTCGGATTCATTTTGAACGCCACGATTAATTCGTTCACGGCGTTCGGGTAATCCTTTTTCTCCAGATAGCTATGCCCAAGCTCCGCGATTAGGTCCACATCTTGCGGCGCAAGCGCAATCGCTTTCTGCAATGCGGGAATCGCGTCGTCGTAATGCTTCCTCTGGGAGGCAATCTGCACACGCAGCTTCAACGCTCGGAGATTTTCTGGCGCGCCCGCAGTCGCGCGATCGAGTTCCGCGAGAGCCTCGTCGTTCTTGCCGAGCTCTGCAAGCTCCGTGGCGAGCTCCATCCGGACATTCGCGTCATCCGGCCGGCTCTTCAAATAAGCCGCCAGCTCCGTCGTAGCTTCCTCGATCTTTTTCTGTGCAATCAGAGCTTGCGCCAGCCCGATATGCGCCTGCCCCAATGCTGCTCCCTCCGGGTGGGACGACAGTGCCTCCCGATAAATCGATTCAGCCTCGCTCATACGCCCAGCGCTGAGCAGTACATGCCCCAACGACGTCCTGATACCAGGGTCCTTGTCATCCAATTTTCTCGCCGCTTCGAATTGATCGATTGCCAACTCCAATTTCCCGTTTTTTTCGAGAGCTGTGCCCAGTAGCCATTTCGTCCGCGCATCTCCGGGCAATAGCTCCGCAGCCTTTTGCAGAGGCGCAACTGAGGCAGGTGGATCGGTCGCTAGCAGCGTGAGTCCTAGGTTCTGATACGCAGCAGCCATCTTCGGATCGAGCGAAATCGCTTTTTCGTATTCCGTCTTCGCTTCCGTGGCCTTCTGCTCCGCAGTGTATGCGTAGCCCAGATCGTAGTGAACGGTCGCGTCGTCCGGTTTTTTGGAGAGATATTCCTGGTAGGCCTGCACGGCAGCTTCGTAGTCCTTTCGGTCCATCGCCGCCTGCGCCTGCGCCAACAAATTATTCAGCGCGACTGCGGCTGCGTCTTGCGGGATGCGTGTTCTGGACGTGCCAACCGTTTGCGCCGAACTGACCACCGCTGCGGCAAGATAAACGCTCAGCGCGCAACAGCATGCCAAATACCTCGACATCGCGTTCATGGATTCGGCAGCGAACTTTGAGCCGGCCCGTCTGGTGCAGACTGCGAGTGATCGTTGACATGATTCAAGCCATTGCGCGGCTTCAAAACGCCCGCCAAATATTTTCCGGTATGTGACTGCGAATTTCTCGCCACTTGCTCGGGTGTTCCGGTAGCTACCACGCGGCCGCCTTCTTCGCCGCCTTCCGGCCCCAGATCGATTACCCAATCCGAGGATTTGATCACATCGAGATTGTGCTCGATGATCAACACCGAAGCGCCGCCTTCAATCAGTTTGCGAAACGCTGTCAAGAGTTTCTGAATATCGTCAAAGTGCAGCCCGGTAGTGGGCTCGTCAAAAATGTACAGGATGCCCGTATTCTCCTGCCGCGTAAGATGCGCCGCGAGTTTCAATCGTTGCGCTTCGCCGCCCGAAAGCGTAGTGCCGGACTGCCCCAGGCGCAGATACCCGAGACCGACCTCTTCGAGCACCCGCAGCCGCGCCGTTACTTTCGGATTCGCTGCGAAAAAGCTGAGTGCCTCGCGCACGGTCATCTGCAGAACGTCGTGAATATTTTTCTCTTTATAGCGTACGTCCAACACCGCGCTCTTGTAGCGCGTGCCACGGCATTCTTCGCAGATCAATTCAACATCCGCGAGGAAACGCATTTCGACCGTGACCGTGCCGTCGCCTTGGCAAGCTTCGCACCGGCCGCCCGGGATGTTGAATGAAAAATGGCCGGGCGTGAATCCACGTTTCTTCGCTTCCGGTGTAGACGCGAAAACTTCTCGTATCGGGTCGAACGCTTTTAAATATGTGGCGGGATTCGAACGCGGCGTTCGGCCGATTGGCGACTGGTCGACCATCTCCACCGCCGTAACTGCGGCGTCGCCTTCTAAACGGTCGCAGCATTCGCGCCAGTTTCCGCCCGTGCGTTTCAGCTGCAGCGCTTTGTACAGCACATCGTAGACCAGCGTGGATTTCCCCGAGCCGGAAACTCCCGTCACGGCGACGAGCAGGCCGAGCGGAATCATCACATCGATATTCTTCAAGTTGTGGCTGTGCGCGCCGATTATTTTAAGGAATTTTCCGTGCGTCTTGCGGCGCTGTGCGGGCAGCGCAACCTTCAAATCTCCGCGAAGGTAACGCGCCGTCAGGGAATGAGTGTCCGCGAGCATCTCGTCGCGCGTCCCTGCAAACATTAATTTCCCGCCATGCTCTCCGGCGCCCGGACCAAGCTCCAGAATATGATCGGCGCCGAGAATTGTGTCGGGATCGTGTTCCACAACGAGCAGCGTATTTCCCAAGTCCCGCAGACCCTTCAGAATTTCGATCAGCCGGCTTGTGTCGCGGGGATGCAGTCCGATGGAAGGCTCGTCCAGCACGTAGAGCGCGCCGACAAGATGAGATCCCAGCGATGTCGCCAGTTGTATCCGCTGCGCTTCGCCGCCTGAGAGCGTTGAAGTCAGCCGATCAAGCGTCAAGTAATCCAGCCCAACTTCGTCCAGAAACCGCAGCCGTAGTTGAATTTCCTCCAGAACTTTCTCCACAATAGTAGCTTCCGCCGGACTGAGTGCAAGACTCGCGAAAAACGGACGCGCTTCCTTCACCGTCATCTGGCAAACTTCCGTGATCGAGCGCCCCGCAATCTTCACTGCGCGTGCTTCCGAGCGAAGACGCGTTCCACGGCAGTCCGGGCATAACGCGTACCCGCGATAACGACTCAGAAAAACGCGTACGTGCAGCTTGTATTTCTTTCGTTCCAGAAATCCGAAAAACCCCTGCACTCCTTCGTATTTTTCCTTGCGATCACCCTCAATAATGGCATCGCGCTGCGCTGGGGTTAGCTCGCGGAAGGGAACATCAACCGGAATGCCTTTTACGCGTGCGTAGCGGCGCATGTCCATCGCAAGCTGACGATAGCGCGGCTTGGTCCACGGCTGTATCGCGCCATCCGCAAGCGATTTGCTTTTATCCGGGATCACTCGATCGATGTCGAAATCGATTGTGTTGCCGAAACCCTGGCATCGCGGGCAAGCCCCGTATGGGCTGTTGAACGAGAAAAGGCGCGGCTCCGGTTCCTGATATGTCGCGCCGCATTTCTTGCATTCAAATCGCTCGTTGAACACCAGACGCTCGGGCGGCGCGGCTCCTGGCGCGTCGGCGGCGAATTCCAGGATTGCTTCGCCCCGGCCCTCGCGATAGCAGATCTCGATGGAGTCCATCAGCCGCGAACGTATTTCCGGCCCCAGAGCCAGCCGGTCGACCACCACGTACACCGGCTTCGCAAAATCCACGTCCAGCAGTTCTTCCGGCGCGGAAAACTCGAAGACCCGCCCCGCTTGATACATCCGGTTGAAGCCACGCTTGCGCAAGCTGACGAGCGATTCCCTAACGGTTTCCTGAGTCACGCGAACAGCTTTGCGCGAGCGAACCGCTTGCGGCGCGTTCGTGGCCGCTTCGGGAGTGAACTTCAGCTCGTAGAGAACGTAAAATCGGCGGCCCGCCGGAAGCGCAAGCACACGCGCCGCAATTTCGTCGAGCGTATCTCTTCGCACTTCTTCGCCGCAGTTAAGACAAAACGTGCGCCCGATACGCGCAAAGAGCAGCCGCAGGTAATCGTAAATTTCCGTCGCGGTCCCTACCGTGGAACGCGGGTTGCGCGTGGAGTTCTTCTGCCGGATTGAAATGGCCGGAGCGATCCCTGTGATTTCGTCCACATCCGGTTTTTCGATGCGTTCCAGAAACTGCCGCGCGTAAGCGGAAAGCGACTCGATATAGCGCCGCTGCCCCTCGGCGTAAAGCGTATCGAACGCTAAACTGGATTTGCCCGAGCCGGAAACTCCCGTCACCACAGTAATCGCGTTATGCGGGATCACGAAATCGATATTCTTCAAGTTGTGGACGCGGGCACCGCGGACGCGTATTTCTTCCAAGTCACCGGGTACAGCCTGACGTGGAGTCGCCTCCCCAGGATGCTTGTCGGCAGCCGAGTCAACAGCAGGTTTGTCTGTAGGTTTTGTTGCCATACGTGTAAACCAAAAATTATACGCCGCCGCGTCAAGCCGGGCAAATCGGCTTGCGGCGCGTGGGCCGCGGGGTCTGACGTGTCCGGATTGTGCCAAGTCGTTCTTGGCCGATTCTCACTCGGTTCGTGGCATAATCCACCGCATGTCCAAACTTCTCCTGGCGTTTCATCTTGCTTTGCTTGTCGCTGCCGCGCCCGTGTCCGTGTGGGCCGGAGCTTCAGCGGTGCCCCAAACCCTGCGCTATACAATCCAAAGCAATAGCGCTACGTCTGGCAGTGAAGTGGATACCTATAGTGCTGATGGTCGCGTCGACTCCGCCTTTGAGTTCAATGATCGCGGTCGCGGTCCGAAGATTGTGGCGCACTACGTAATCGGAGCCGATGGATTGCCATTACGCGTCAACGTGACCGGCGTCGACTATCTGAAGGCCCCGGTGGATGAGCACTTCGCGGTGGAAAGCGGGATAGCTCGCTGGAAAAGTACTTCCGAAAATGGTCAGTCTTCCACTTCGGGTTTCTACATCAGCAATAATGGCATCGCAGCCGAGACAGCTTTCTTGGTAGTTGCACTCCTGAAGGCTAAGGATGCTCATGCCAAATTGCTCCCTGCGGGCGATGCAAGGCTGGAGCGATTGACGGACGTAACAATCGAAGATCACGGGCAGAAGCTGCACGTAACCGAGTTTGCCATTACCGGAGTTTCCTTCGAACCGCAGACTGTCTGGCTCGACGATGATCAGCATCTGTTTGGATTTCCCGGTAAATGGTTTGCGATTCTCAGAGAGGGTTGGGAGGGTGCGAACGCTCAACTCTACGCGCTCGACCGCGCGGCGGAAGACGCTCGCAATGCCCGCCTGGCGCGTGAATTAGCTCGGCATCTGGACCATCCGTTGGCCGTCGAGCACGTCCGCCTCTTCGATTCCGAGCAAGCTGCCATTCGGGAAGATCAGACAGTCATTGTCGAAGGCCAGCGCATAACAAACGTGGGTCCTGCCTCCACAGTAGTTGTTCCCAAGGATGCTGAACGAATCGACGGAACTGGCAAGACTCTGTTGCCGGGTCTTTTTGACATGCACGTCCACGCCCAGGCTCTGGATGGTCTACTGCACATCGCCAGTGGCGTCACAAGCGTTCGAGATATGGGCAATGATATCGAAGAGCTGAAGCACATTCAGGACCAATGGGATGGCGGATCGGCGATAGGCCCGAGAGTCTGGAAGGCCGGATTTATCGATGGCCGAGGACCATTCCAAGCTCCAACCGGCTTATACGCTGACACGGCAGAAGAAGCTCAAGATGCAGTAAACCGTTACGCGGATCTTGGCTATGTTCAGATCAAGCTCTACAGCTCACTGAAACCCGAGCTCGTACCGGGGATCATAAAGACAGCCCATGCACGCGGGTTGCGAGTGAGCGGCCATGTTCCCAACGGCATGATTGCCAGTCAATTCGTGGAAGAAGGCGCCGACGAGTTGCAGCATATCAACTTCGTCTTCCTCAACTTTCTCGCTGCGAAGGTCAAGGACACTCGCACTCCTGAGCGCTTTACCGCTGTGGGGGACAATGCCGCCAAGCTCGATCTACAGTCGAAAGAAGTAAATGACTTTATTAAATTGCTACAAGATCATCACACAACCGTCGATGTCACGCTGGCAACTTTTGAAGGTATGTACACCGGGCGCCCCGGAAAAGTGACTCCCGAGCTTGCGCCCGTGCTGAACCGGTTGCCCGCGCAAGTTCAGCGAGGCGCCTACAGCGGTGGGCTTCCAGTCACGGACCAGAATGACCAACTTTACAGGGACTCGTACGATGCAATGTTGCGAATGACCAAGCGAATGTATGATGCCGGAATTTCCATTCTTGCCGGTACCGATGCGACCGCTGGAATCATGTTGCACCGTGAATTGGAGCTGGAGGTTAGGGCCGGAATCCCATCCGCAAAAGCGTTGCAGATCGCAACCTTCAACGCCGCTCGGGTGCTGAAGCAGGAGAACGAGCTCGGATCGATCGTGGCCGGTAAGCGAGCCGACTTCGTCCTCGTCGAAGGAAATCCCGTCGAACACATCAGCGACGTTCGCCGCTGCCGCTTGGTGATGAAGAATGGAACGTTGTACAAGAGCTCCGAAGTGTACGCCGCCGTCGGCATTAAGCCCGCTGATTAAAGATTACACGCCCCATTGTCATATGCATTAATTGCCCGCATCCTTCACGAAACCGAGCGGCTATGCCGTGCGTCAAGTACTATGCTGTCGTATGCAGCATCGGCTGATGGATCTCACCGCCTGCTGAGGCCCGCAATTAAATCGGGAGGCGAAAAAAATGAAACTCAAAATGTGGCTCATCTGCGCAGGCCTGCTCTTAACGCCCTCTGTAATTTTTGCTCAAACGCGCAAACCTCTGACCAATGAAGACATCGTCAGCATGACCAAACAGGGATTCGATGCGCCCTTGATTGAGAAGGCCATCCAGACCGGTGACAATAATTTTGACCTCTCGGCGCAAGCGCTCGTGGACCTCAAGAACGCCGGTGTTAGCCAGGACGTAATGGCGGCGATGCTTTCCCCACACGGCAATGAGCCTTCAGGGCCTGTTGTAGTAGCTGTTCCGGCAGCAGTGGTCATACCGAACGCTGCAACTATGGACATGTCTAAACGCTTGTGCACGCCGGGCAACGGCTGTCTCCTCAGGGAAGGCGATCAAGTTCCTCTAAAGTTTGCAAACGATCTGAATTCGAAAACCGCTGCGGACGGCGACACCGTCGAATTCCTCCTCGACGATGATTTGAAAGTCGGAGATACAACAGTCGTTCCGAAAGGTGCCCACGCTCTCGCCACCGTCACCAATGTGAAGCGGGCGGGGATGATGGGCAAGCCCGGCGAGCTGAACGTCCAACTGCAATATTTAGTGGCCGGCGATACTCGCGTCAGAATTCGCGGCACGAAAGGCCGCGAGGGACAGAGCGCGACCGGAGCAACGGTTGCTCTGACTGTTCTCTTCGGTCCCATCGGCCTAATCAAACACGGCAAAGAAGTCGACATGCCTGCCGGAACTCCCCTAGTCGCTTACGTAGACCAGGACATCTCACTTCCGCCAATTAATTGAGTGTTGCTCGAGCTTCGCGGTGACGCGTAGAAAGTGCGGTCACTCTGGTAAAATACCGCCGTGGCCGGAGGCAATTCACCTTTCAAGCGTGTAATATGGATAGTCCTCGATAGCGTTGGCATCGGTGAATTGCCCGACGCAGCCGCATACGGCGATGTAGGACGCGACACTCTCGGACACATCGCCCGTTCCCGCCCGTTGAAAGTTCCAAACCTCGTTCGCCTCGGCCTCGCAAATATCAAGCCCCTCGCGAATCTACAGCCCCCCGCAAAACCCGCTGGCAGCTTCGGAAAGGGCGTGACGGTTTCCCCCGGCAAGGACACTACGACTGGCCACTGGGAAATGGCCGGCATTTGGTTGGAGCAAGCTTTTCCCGTGTATCCCCAAGGTTTTCCGCAGTCGCTGATCGCAGAATTCGAGTTTCGGATCGGTCGCCGCACGCTCGGTAACAAACCCGCTTCGGGAACAGAAATCATCAAAGAGCTCGGCCAAGAACACGTGGACACGGGATTCCCGATCGTTTACACCTCCGGCGACAGCGTATTTCAAATCGCCGCGCATGAAGACGTAATCCCGATTGCCGATCTCTACCGCATGTGCACGATCGCGCGCAAATTGCTCGACGGCCCCAACCGCGTAGGCCGCGTGATTGCCAGGCCGTTCACCGGCCCGCCTGGAAGTTTTCGCCGCACCGAAAAGCGCCATGATTATGCAGTCGAGCCGCCGCGCCCCATGCTCCTCGATGTTCTGGCGGAAGCCAAAGTCCCGGTTTTCGGCGTGGGTAAGATTCACGATATCTACAACGGCCGCGGTGTAGATGAATATGTCACGACGAAAAACAACGCTGACGGCATGGCCAAGCTCACCGAAGCGCTCGCTCAACGCCCGAGTGGATTAATCTTCGCGAACCTCGTAGATTTCGACATGCTCTACGGCCATCGCAAAGACACGGAGGGCTTCGCGCGCTCGCTGGAAGAATTCGACGCCCTGTTGGGTCCTTTTCTCGACGCCTTGCGTCCCACCGATCTGCTGATCATTACCGCCGACCACGGCTGCGACCCCGACCCGGTTAATCCCACCACGGATCATTCCCGCGAGTACGTTCCCATCCTCGCCTTCAGCCCCGGCGCCGTAGGCGGCTCAAATCTCGGCACTCGCGCGACCCTGGCCGACATGGGCCAAACTATCGCCGAAAATTTCGGCGCCACCATCCGCCACGGAAAAAGCTTCCTCGATTCGCTCCGCAGCTAGTCTCGCGAAAATTTCCTCGATCAACAATCGTCGCCTTGGTCTCCGGGTTTTGTAGGGTGCTGCCCGCTTGCGTCCGGCGCGGTTCGATCTCAGGTTTTGTATCGTGCTCTCGCTGCGGTGGTGGGTTCCGGTCTCTGATCTTGTAGGGGCGTCCGCTGTGGCGGATTGTGCCCGCTTCACCGCAGACACTCGGTTCCGTAGCGGCACAGCATGCTGTGCCCGGCACAAGTACTGGCAACCTCAGAAGTAAATACGGGCAGTGGATGGAGTTATGCGGATTGACGGTCCCTAGTACAACCCCGCGCCGCCAGCTAGTCGCCCGACGCAGCTTTGCTTGCGTAATACCCGGTCCGCGTGCGGACCGAAAGTTTTCCATGTCCCTTCGGCGGAATTAAGTCGAGCTTTACCGCGCGGAACGTTCCATCTTTCGCTGTGTTCGTCGGATAGTATCCGAGCGTGTACTGATTGCGAATGTCTCGCGCGATGTCGGTGCAAACGGCGTCCACGCCCTCCAGATTGTCCGGGAAAAACGCGAGACCGCCAGTCGCCTCCGCGAGTGTGCTCAAATCCTTTTTCGACTTTCGCACCATCTTTTTGTTGTTTTTCCGGTCCTCATCGCTGAAGACGCCCACCGCATAAATCAGCGCGTTCGATTGCACCGCTGCTTTCACGGTGTAAGCGAAGTCCTTGCGGCTGGCGTCATCGTCGCCATCCGTAATCACCAGCAAAACGCGCTTGTCCTTGTGTCCTTTTTTCAGGTGGTCCAGCGATCCGATGATCGCGTCGTAAAGGGCCGTGCTGCCTCGGGTATCGATCTTTTCGAGTGCCTCGTGCAGTTCTTCCGGATTGCTGGTGAAATCTTCGTCCAGATCCAAATAGTATTCGTCGTTGAAATTCACTACGAAGACTTCGTCGGCCTTATTGCTGGTCCGCACGAACGACAGCGCTGCTTCGTTCACCTGCGCGCGCTTGTCCTTCATGCTGCCGCTGTTGTCGATCACCAGGCCCATGGTCACCGGGACGTCTTCTTTCGTGAATACCGAGATCTTCTGCTCGATCTTGTCTTCGAATACCCGAAAATTGTCCTTAGGTATATCCGGTACGAACTGTCCCTTCTCGTCGATGACGGTCGCGTGCAATACCACCAGGTCAACGACATTCTTGATTGTCGTGCTTTGCCCCTGTGTTCCAGGCGTCGGAGGAGGTGGCGGGCTGGGTGGCAGCGGATTCTGCGCGCGCAGGCAGGGACTGGCCAGCAGGAGGACGGCTAAGAATAGAGGAATTTTCGCCAAATGTTTAATGGCCCGGCGCGTAATAACCCGATTTGGCGTACACGCTGAGCGGTGGAAGTCCCTTGGGAGGACGCAGCTTGACTTTGACTTTGCGCCATTTTCCATCGTGCGCCCGGTTGCTTGGTCTGTATCCAACCACATATTGATTGCGCAACTCCATGCTGATTTTTGATGCGATGTCCGGCATGTCCACCAGGCTTCTCACAGCGAAAGCCCGCCCACCAGTCATTTCCGTTAGCTCAGCTAAAAGAGACGGCCCCAGGCTTTCCTCCGGAGTCCGCCCGCCACCTTCATCATACAGTCCGATGGCATAAATCTGCACATCCGCTTCTCTTGCGTACTTCCGGATGTCCGTCTCTGTGTAACGGCTATGATTATCGCCTCCGTCAGATATCACGAGCAATGCTTTCTTTGTGTTGTGTGCTCCCTTCATTTCGCTGAGGCCCAGATAAATTCCATCGAGCAAGGCCGTTTGCCCCTTCGCCGACGTATACATCAGGCGGTTCTGCAAATCATCAACGCTGGCCGTGAACGGACTAGTAAGTTGCGCTCGGTCGTTGAAATTTATCAGCAGGAACTCGTCCTTCGGATTTGCAGTGCGGAAAAATTGCACCGCTGCGGTTCGAGACTTTTCAATCTTGTCGCTCATGCTTCCGCTCATATCGAATATCACTCCGATCGATATGGGCACGTCTTCGCCCGAGAAGCGCACCACTTCTTGCTCCACGCCATCTTCGAAAATACGGAAGTTGCTTTGCTCCAGCCCCGTCACCAGCCGTCCATAAGGGTCGGTCACGGAAACATTCACCAGCGCCAAGTCCGTTTCTGCCTTAAGCGCTTTCCCTTTTTCTATTCGCTGCGAATTTTCAGGTTGGACCGGTCCGGCGGGAGCTTCTTGTGACCATACGGGAGAGGCTGCTGATGCGTAGAATACAAGGCCCGCGCACAGCGCTGTCATAGAGTAGTTCCGCAAACGGTTCCGTGCGCGGACTAGCAACTGAACCCCCGGATATTCCGCGGGACTCGCGCAGCGCCGCGAGTCTCGGTGTCTCTGGCTGGATTGTAGCACTCGCATCTGCCAAAGCAAGGGGCACGTTCCTGTATTATTGGGAGGTCGGTGCGTCTAGCCAAGCGCCGTCCTCACCGTGTTAAGATGCTAACGGCAGGCGAAGGTTAGCGAGTTTTAATGAATTCAGCCCAAGCCAAAAATGTCTTAGTAGTGGTACCGGCGCGCTACGCCTCCGTGCGCTTTCCCGGCAAGCCTTTGGCCCAGATCGCAGGCCGCCCAATGATCCAGCACGTCGTCGAGCGCCTCCGCGAAGCCGCCAGCGCACCCCGAATAGTTGTGGCCACCGAGGACCAGCGCATTAAGGACGCCGTCACCTCCTTCGGCGGCGAGGCAATACTGACCCGCGCCGACCATCGTACTGGTACCGACCGCGTCGCCGAAGTCGCCATCCATATCCCCGCCGACATCTACGTCAACGTACAAGGTGACGAGCCCCTAATCGACTCCGCCACCGTCGACGCTGTAATCCAAGCCCTTTCCGACGACGATGCCATGCACATCGCCACCCCCTGCGCCACCATCACCGTACCCAACGAAATCATGGATCCCAACGTAGTCAAAGTCGTCCGCGATTTTGACGGCAACGGCCTCTATTTTTCGCGTGCCCCCATTCCCTGGGTCCGCGATACCGGCGCAAAAGTTGCCGCGCAACACTGGAAGCATATTGGCATCTACGGCTATCGCCGCGACGCTCTACTCGAGTTTCCCACCTTGCCTCCCGGCGAGCTTGAACGCATCGAGCAGCTCGAACAACTCCGCTGGCTCGAAAACGGCTTCCACATCGGCGTAGTAGAAACCGACTACGAAGGCGTAAGCGTCGACGTCCCCGCCGACATCGACCGCGTAGAAAAAATCCTGCACCAAGGCCCCGCGAAATAACCACTTGCACGATTCAAATCTTCCCAAATTTGTAACCGCGCCATCCACGCGACAAATCGCCTCAAAATAAAATTAAAATGCTGGTTTGACACCCGCTGCCATTGTGACCATAATGTTGAGTACGCAGATTCTTTCCGGAGGAAGTCGAGCCCTTTGCGTTCCGCCCCGAAATACATCTTTGTTACAGGGGGCGTGGTTTCTTCACTCGGAAAAGGCGTAGCGGCCGCCTCCATCGGATGTCTCCTCGAAAGCCGCGGTCTGAAAGTCACCCTTCAGAAGTGCGATCCCTACTTAAACGTTGATCCTGGCACCATGTCGCCCTATCAGCACGGCGAAGTGTTTGTCACCGACGACGGCGCCGAAACCGACCTCGACCTCGGCCACTACGAACGCTTCACCAACGCGCATCTAACGCGCGATCACAACTGGACCACTGGCCGCATCTACGAATCGATCATCACCAAAGAGCGCCGCGGCGATTATCTCGGAAAAACTGTCCAGGTAATTCCGCATGTCACTGACGAAATCAAAGCCGCTTTCCGCAAAGTTTCGAGCGGCCCCGACGCGCCTGACATCGTCCTCATCGAAATCGGCGGCACCGTGGGAGACATCGAATCTCTACCGTTTCTCGAAGCCATCCGCCAGATGCGTCTCGAGCTCGGCCCCGAAAACGTAATTTTCGTTCACCTCACCCTCGTGCCCTTCATTCCCACCGCCGGCGAACTGAAAACCAAGCCCACACAGCACAGTGTGAAAGAACTTCTCAGCATCGGAATTCAGCCCGACATCTTAATTTGTCGCAGCGACCGCCAGCTTCCCACCGATCTGAAATCGAAAATCGCGCTCTTCTGCAACATGGCCGAGTCCTGCGTCATCTCCGCTCCCGACGTGAAGAATATTTACGAAGTCCCCATGTCGCTCGCCGCCGAAGGTCTGGACGAACAAATCTTGCGTCTCTTGCATCTGCAAGCTCCGCCGCGTGATCTTTCCCGCTGGCTCGCCATGCTCGAAACTCTCGAGCATCCCCAGGGTGAAGTACGCATCGGCGTGGTAGGGAAGTACGTTCAGCTCGAAGACGCCTACAAAAGTTTGCGCGAAGCTCTGGGACACGGCGGCCTAGCGAATCGTCATCGCGTGGTAGTCGAATGGATCGAAGCGGAAGAAATTGATTCGCCCGCTACTGCCGAACGCCTGCTGCGTCACGTGGACGGCATTCTCGTTCCAGGCGGCTTCGGCAAACGCGGCATTGCCGGGATGGTTCACGCTATTACCTACGCCCGCGAGAAAAAGATTCCGTTCTTTGGAATTTGTCTCGGGATGCAATGCGCCACCATCGAATACGCGCGCACGGTTTCGCATGTCGAGAACGCCGACAGCACGGAATTCGACCCCGGCACTCCGAATCGCGTGATCTACAAATTGCGCGAACTTCTCGGCGTGGACGAAATGGGCGGCACCATGCGCCTCGGCGCCTGGAAATGCAAATTGCAGCCGGGCTCGTTCGCAGCCAAAGCCTACGGCACGCTCGAGATTTCAGAGCGCCATCGTCACCGTTACGAATTCAATTGCGAATACGAAGACACCCTCACCCGCGCCGGCTTCCGCATCACCGGACGCACGCCCGACGGCGTGTACGTCGAAATCGTCGAAGCCCCTGACCACCCTTGGTTTCTCGGCTGCCAGTTCCATCCCGAGTTTAAATCCAAGCCCCTGGCCCCGCACCCGCTCTTCGCCGCCTTCATCCGCGCCAGCATCGAAAACCGCCACCAGCGCCAAGGTATAGCCGCCGCCGAGTCCCGCGCCATCAACCCCGCCGATTGAGACGGTGTCCAAAGATTTTTATGTAGCGCCGCGGTCTTCAGCGCGGCATCTTGCTTTCTGTTGATTACGTTACCCCTGTCATTCTGAGCGTAGCGTCGCGCTTTTGCCTTTTCCTCCGCGAAGCGGAGGACGCGACGCGCAGAGAGGGACCTGCTGTTTCTTTCTCTTCGTCGGTGCGATCCACATCGAAGATCCGTATCTGAAGGTCCGCGCGGACGATCCCGCCGACCTGCTGTCTTGTCCTTTCTTCGTAGGGGCACAGCATGCTGTGCCCGCTTTCACACCGGCAATCCACGATCACCTGGCAAATGCCTGTCCCGGGAGGGGACCGCTCCTTTCTTGGTAGCGCCGGCTTGCTCTGACAAAGGAAGGGTATCTAGCCGGCTCTTTTGGTTTCCACGATCGCTCGGCAATAATCCGCCAATATGTCACTCAACCATGCTCTGAATTGACGTTTACCTAGGGCTGCCTTATCCCTCGCTGCCTTACCGTTCCGTTTTCTTTCCCGCTGCCACTTCCGCCGCAAACTGTTTCGACTGTCCGCGCGGAACGCTCAGCGTTTCCCATTTCTTCCCGCCCTTCGCCGCGAAATGTTTCGCCAGAAACACAATCTGCCCCACGTGTTGCGCGTAATGCGCCACCTGACGATTAATCGCCTGCATCACCGAATGCGGCTCAGATCGGATCGTCACCGTTCGCGTCAGATCAGTGTCCGTCAGCGCCTCCAGCGCATCGAAAAGATATTTCCAGCCGCCTTCCCACATTGCCATCAGTTCGGCACGTGTCTTCGGCGGCGCTTCAAATTCGGTGTCCCGGTTGCGGTCCGGTTTTTCGCCGTCCGTGGTCAGAAAATCCCGCCAGCGCGACCGCATATTCCCCGCCATATGCTTCACGATAATCGCGATGGAATTCGACTCCGCATCCAGCATCACAAACAGCCCTTCATCCGGGCATTGCGCCATAGCGCGATCGCCCAGCCTCTTGTATTGCCGGAAAATAGCCGCTGAATCCTTCACGTACGATGTACTCAGTTGGTGTGCCATCCCGCCATTTTCTCTCCCCCACGCCCCGTGTCAACCAGCAAGCAGAAGAGTAGCGCCACGTCGAAACCTATCCCTCGGTTCTATTGCGATCCAACCCATTCGTCGTTATTCTGTAATCCATGGCGAAGAAAAAGTCCGAACTCAAGAAAGCTGTGGAAAGAACCGCTGAGCTGATTCAAGCTCATCTTGACGGTATGCCTGCTGCTCAGGCGGGGGCAATGCGAAAAGAACTGCACCAATTCGCCGTTAAGTCTTCCCGCTCCGCAAGGCGCGGAACATTTTCACGATCTCAGCGAAGCGCGCGTCCTCGCCTTTTATCCCGTGCTGCCGCAAAACCCGCATAAACTCCCGTTCGTCACCATATTTGAAAATCGCTCCAAATCTCACATTAAAGCGTTGCGCTCTTGATATGTGCGCTTAAACTTTTCAGCCATCCATCACCGTGCCGGTCAAAGTTCTATTTCCCGCGTAGAATTGTCCCATCTGTCTGAACTACGTATATCCCGCTCTTGGTTCCCACGTACTCTGGAAGAGGAGGTTTTTGTCTCAGAACGTGGAAAACGTCCGTGTCTTCAGGAACGTCGGTCAAGGCGTGTGTGTGAAACCCAGCGACCCGTTTCGCGGACTTATCCGGCGGTTTGTTCTCCAGAATTGTCTTATGGAGCTGGCGGGTTTCGACGATAGTCGCGCCGTCGGCTGACATCAGATACCGCACATCTCCTCCGAGTGGGTAGATGTCCGTCTTGGTCTGCGCGGGCAGAACATATACGTACATCTGGCCTGAGCTCAAAGGAAGAACGCAGGTGTTGTATGGCCGTTTTTCCAGTTGAGAATTCCGCAGCGCAGTTCCAATTGCTCTTGCAGCGATGAGGTAGAATGCAACATCGTCCTGTGGCGGATCGTACTTCTTCACCGTAAATTGCTGCGGGTCACTTCCTTGAATTGCCTCATACACAATCAAAAAGCTGTCTTTGGCCTCGTTCAACCGCCCGAATACTACCACCCAGCCGGCATCTGTCTTCCGGGCTATGTACCTGCCGATAGCTCCATCTTCGGGCTTCAGCGCCAATACTGCGTCGGTCGCATGCCAAGACGCATTGTCGTACTCGGCCAGGAATCGCCCTCTTGCGCTTATTTCTGCTAACTCGGAATCCGTGAGTGGCTTGCTTTTTTGTGCCGCCAGAGACGCGGCGCTGAGAACAATAGCAATAGCCAAGCTTAAGGTTCTTTGCATATCTCCGCCCCCGGGACATGCTTCCCGAAATTGTCTCTCTCGCGGCTGTCAAAATACCTCACAATCAATATATCCTAATAATCAATTATGTCGCGGGGCATGAGACTTCGGAAGATCGCATGTCTGGACGTTGCGTATTTTGCCTCCGCTGTGGGCCATTGCAAATCCTCTCGAACCCGAATACGCTGAGCGTCGTTCAAAAGGAGTCCTTCGGCACCTTGCCGCTGACCAAAACATTCTCGGTCAACTCGATTCACTTCGGCGCAAACGCGCCGCTGTTCTTGATTGCGGGCCCCTGCGTGATCGAAAGCGAATCGCACGCGTTGCGCATGGCCGAGAGTTTGGGCGCAGTCGCGTCCGAATTGGGAGTCCCTTACATTTTCAAAGCGTCCTACGACAAAGCCAACCGCACCTCGCTGTCTTCATTTCGCGGCCCCGGCTTGAAAAAAGGTTTGGCAATCCTGAAAAACATCAAGAAAAAAACTGGCCTGCCGATTCTCACCGATGTTCACGACGTCTCCGAGGTTCCGCGCGCCGCGGAAGTTTGTGACATCCTTCAAATCCCTGCCTTCCTCTGCCGCCAAACGGATTTGCTCATCGCAGCGGGGCGCTCCGACCGCGTAGTGAACGTGAAAAAAGGCCAATTCCTCGCGCCCTGGGAAATCGGCAACGCCGCCGAAAAAATCGCCTCCACCGGAAACGAAAAAATCATCCTCACTGAACGCGGCAGCTCCTTCGGCTACCAAAATCTCGTAGTCGATATGCGCTCGTTTCCCATCATGCGCAAGTTCGGTTATCCCGTTGTTTTCGACGTGACCCATGCCGTCCAATTGCCCGGCGGCGACGGAAAATCCAGCGGCGGCCAGCCGGAAGTCATCGAGCCGCTCGCGCGCGCCGGAACCGCTGCGGGCGTGGACGGCCTGTTTCTCGAAGTCCACGACAATCCTGCGAAAGCCCTCTCCGACGGTTCGAATGCGCTGCCCCTCGCCCAATTCCGTCCGCTGCTCGAAAAAATTCTGAAGCTCGCAACGCTCGTGCGCGAATGGAACTCTAAATGAGTCTCGCCACCGCTAAACGCGTTCTGCGAATCGAATCCGAAGCCATCGCCGGCCTGATCGATCGCCTCGACGATCGCTTCGAAAAAGCCGTCGAACTCCTATATGCCTGCAAGGGCCGAGTCGTCGTCACCGGCCTCGGCAAATCCGGCCTCATCGGACGAAAAACCGCCGCCACTTTCGCGAGCATCGGCACTCCATCCCTCTTTCTCCACGCAGCAGAAGCGCTTCACGGCGATCTTGGCATGCTCACCGCCGCCGATGTCCTGCTTGCGATTTCTTCCAGCGGAGAAACCGAAGAACTGGTCGAGCTGATGGAATCGGTGAAACGCCTGGGTATCCACATCATCACTCTCACCGCCAACCCGCGCTCCACTCTTGCGACTACGAGCGACATCGTTCTCGACATCGCCGTAAAAGAAGAAGCCTGCTCGCTGAATCTCGCGCCTACCGCTTCTACCGCTGCCGCGCTCGCCATGGGCGACGCTCTCGCCATCTCGCTCCTCGAGCGCCGCGGATTCAAGGAAGAAGATTTTGCCGCCCTGCATCCCGGCGGACGCCTTGGAAAAAAACTTCGTCGCGTTGAAGCCCTGATGCACTCCGGCGAAGATGCGCCGCGCGTCCTTCCCACCGCTAAAATGCCCGATGTAATTTACGAAATGAGCCGCAAAGGCCTGGGCCTCGCCGCCGTCACCGAAGCGAACGGCCGCGTCCTCGGCATCATCACCGACGGCGATTTGCGCCGCGTGATGCTAAAGCAAAAAGAAAATGTCCTGGGCCTGACGGCGGCAGATTGCATGACCAAAAATCCCGTCACCATCCCGCGTACCGAACTCGCCGCCAGCGCCCTGCGCCGGATGGAAGAAAAGAAAATCACCTCGGTCCTCGTCGTGGATTCCGCCGGCCGTCTCGAAGGCGTTCTCCACGTCCACGACCTCTGGACTCTTCAGTTGTTTTGAGAGAAAAGACCCGATTAGACCGTTTGAGTGACGAAGGAGAAAACGTGGACACGAGTTTGATCATCTATTTGATTGTAGGAGTGGTCGTGATCCTGCTAATCGCGACACTCCGCGGTTCGTTCTTCACCATTCACACCAAGCAAGCTGGGATCGTTGAGAGATTCGGAAAGTTCAACCGCATAGCCGTGGAAGGACTAAATTTCAAGACTCCATTTATTGAATCTTTGGTCTACAAAGAAGACCTCAACATGCAACTCCTCGATGTCCCGGTGCAGTCGAAGACCTCTGATGACGCCACCATTAAGATTCCCGTGCGTGTTCAATATTTCATTCTCCCGGATAAGGTAAAGGAAGCTTATTACGAACTGGACGATCCCGAAGCCCAGATTAAGGCTCACGTCGAGAATGTGATTCTCAGTTACATTCCCAAAATCACGCTGGACGATAGTTACAAACAAGAGGACTCAATCGCTGCCGCCATCAAGGATAAATTGACTGCCGTGATGGCCAAATTCGGCTACTGCATCGAGAATGCGCTGGTCACTCAGATTATCCCTTCCGATGCCGTCACCAACGCCATGAACGACATCAACACTGCCCGCCGGGAACGCATCGCCACGGAAGCCCGCGCCGAAATGAATAAGAATATTTTGGTAAAGAATGCCGAGGGCGAAGCGGATGCTAAGGCTTTAGCAGGAGAAGGCGTTGCTCGTGAACGCAAAGCGATAGTGGACGGCCTACGCGATTCCGTGAAGGATTTTGAACTTGGAATATCCGGCGTCGATCATCATGCTGTTATGGCTACTCTAATGATGACGCAATATTTTGACGCCCTGCGCGAGATCGGCCGAACGAACGCCGTAATCCTGATGCCGCACTCTCCGTCCGCTGTTCAGGATCTTTACGGACAGTTGCGCGATGCCATTGCTACCGGCGTATTGACAGCCAGCAAGACCGAAGAGAAAAAAGGACCGCAGAGCTGACTGCGCCGGCCGCGGAGAGGATCGAATGACCATACATGAAAGGCCCTCCAAAGGTGGGGATCTCAGTAGATCTTAACTTGAGGATAGGATGACGATTCGAGAGATAAAATATCCGCCCAAAGTAATGCGCCGCGCAAAATCAATCCGCGTCCTCCTAATGGACGTGGACGGCACCCTAACCCCCGGCGTGGTCTGCCTGCAAACTTTCCCCGACAACAGCGTCGCCGAAATGAAAGTTTTCGACCCGCACGACGGCGCCGGAATCAAACTCGCCAGCATCATGGGCATCCGTACCGGACTAATCACCGGCCGCGATTCTCCCGCCACCACGCGCCGCGCCCGCGAAATGGGGATGGAATTTGTGATTCAGGGCCAGCCCAAAAAGCTCGAGTCGTACAAAGCCATCCTTATCCGAGCCGGCGTAACCGACGAAGAAGTCGCCTATATCGGCGACGACTTGCCCGATCTCCCCATCCTCGGCCGGGTCGGACTAGCTGTCGCCGTCGCCGACGCCGTGGTCGAAGTGAAACGCGCCGCGCATTACATCACCACCGTAGCCGGAGGCAAAGGCGCCGCCCGCGAAGTCGTCGAGCTAATCCTGAAAGCTCAGGGCAAGTGGAAGAAGGCCATCCCGCAGGCCATCGCATAGCATTTCCCCGGGTTTTTCCCTACAGAGTTGCCGAGGTAGTCGAACGAAGAGCTTACTTCCGCGGAAAACGCCGAAAGAGGAAGATCAGAAGCGCGCAGCTTGCAAATCCGCCGGCAAACGACAACCACAAATCCCAGTTCATTCCCAAATCATAGCATGGAGCGGGAGAAGGGAATCGAACCCTCACCTATAGCTTGGGAAGCTATCGTTCTGCCACTGAACTACTCCCGCCCATTTCGCCGAGCGCTTGCAGCGGGTATAGCGTGCTGCGCCCTACGCAACCTCGGCG
>Ga0209330_1000011_pt1 | contig 98426 bp, 73 predicted proteins | sample JacPinW_OM2H0_O3_FD_187969 | JGI IMG/M metagenome (GOLD analysis project Ga0209330, IMG submission 187969) | Forest soil microbial communities from Algoma, Ontario, Canada - Jack Pine, Ontario site 1_JW_OM2H0_O3 (SPAdes) (version 2) | ecosystem: Environmental > Terrestrial > Soil > Boreal... | reverse complement strand
GAAGGTGCAGTCGGAAGACATCATCAAAGAAATCAAGAAGCACAGCTACTACATGAAGCCCGGTGAAAAGCGTCGCGCAAAGGAAGCCCTCTCGCGTAAGCGTCTCCGGAAGAAGCAAAGGCGTGAACAGGATTAGGCCAAGTTAATTGGGGTCCCATCCCGGCAGTTTCGTGTCTCCCGTAAAGCGAAACTGCCTCGCTGCCTCTCCTTCCCAGCCCGGTTTCGGAGTGGCGTATGGAATACAGCGATAAGGTTCTGAAGTGCGCGGATTGCTCGGCGGAATTCATTTTCACTGCCGGCGAGCAGATGTTCTTTGCCGACAAGGGTTTTAAGAACGAACCCAAGCGGTGCAAGGCGTGTAAAGGGAACCGCGGACAGAGCGCCGGTGCGGGCTCAGGCTCGGGCAATATGCAGCGAGTCGAGACCAAAACCGTTTGCTCGCAATGCGGTAAGGAAACGACGGTTCCTTTCAAACCCACACAGGGAAGGCCCGTGTTCTGCCGCGAATGTTTTCAGTTGCGGCGCAGCGCAGGCTCTCCCAGTGCGACGCTGTAGCTGAAGACGCACCGGCAAGAAGCGTGAGTCAAACGGCTCGGGTGAGCCACCGGTTTTACAAGCCTTGGAACTTTCGGGCGCATCGGAGCTTCACCTAACGAAGCGGACTTCGTATTGTTATGGGCTTTCTGTTCGCGTCGCAAGGCGCGGCCAGAAAGCCTTTTTTTTGCGCTGCGAACCGGAAGAGTGGGCTAGGCTGCTTTGAACGCTCGAGCCGGGGCGATTTCGCGCAAAGCGGTAACGAATGTTTCCATCTCCTGTTGCGTGCCGACGGTGATGCGCAGAAAATTGTTCATCGACGGGAAACGCCGGCCGACAAGAATATCGCGAGCCGCGAATTGATCGATGATCGGCTGCACGTCGGTCCGCATGTCGATCATGACAAAATTGGTTTGTGAAGGGATGAAAGATCGACCGTCCTTGGAAAGTTCGCCGCAAAGCCAGCTGCGTGTGCCGTTCATTTTATCGCGGCAGGACATGACGTGTTCTGTATCCCCGAGACTCGCCAGACCTGCGGCAAGCACTGCAGCGTTGCCGTTATCCTGTATAGCTTGCTCGCTTATCCGCGCAATCGTTTCCTTTGCGCCAACCGCATAACCCAACCGCATACCAGCCATCCCGTAAATTTTAGAGAATGTGCGCGCGACGACGAGGTTGGGATATTTAAGCGTCCATTCGGCTACGCTGCCGTACCGCGGATCGTCCGCGAAATCGAAATAGGCCTCGTCAACGAGAATGAGAGTGGAAGACGGGACAGCTTGGACGAAAGTCGACAACTCGTCGCGGGTAACAATCGTTCCGGTGGGATTATTGGGGTTGCAAATATAGACCACGCCAGTCTTCGAAGTGCACGCCGCAGCCATTTTCGGAAGGTCATGGCGGTGATCGGCGGTGAGAGGAACTTTCACCGCGTCGGCTTGCGTGATTCGAGCGTATTCGAGCACGGCTTCGAAGGTAGGATGCGCGGCCACGACGTTCTTCCCGAGCCCCAGGAAAGCCATATCCACACAGCGTAGGATTTCGGTAGAGCCGCAGCCTAATGCGATATTTTCGCGAGACATGTTATAGGTTTTGGCGAGCGTCTCGCTCAATTGGACATTTGCGGCATGCGGATAGCGCGAGGCCACCGGCCCGCATGAATCAAGCGCCCGGAGAGCCTTGGGCGATGGACCGTAGGGGTTTTCGTTGAAGTTGAGATGGATCGTTTTTTCAGAGACCGGCAGGTCGCGCCTATCATCCAATCCAATGGGCGATCTCGGAGCGGCAAAAGCAACGGCCAGAGAGCCTAGCGTTCGCGAAAAGTGCCGCCGGGAAAAAAGGAAATCAGACATGTAACGCTCCTGAGAATTCTTCTGCATGATACGACGCGCTCCGCCAACGGACAAGTGATTGCTTCAGTCACACCGATCGCATATCCCAATGCTCGACGGATCGCGTCTCTTCTCTGCATTGTTGTTTTATTATCCTTGTAAGGAGAATCTTGATGGACAAGGTCTTACGCGAACAGTTGCGAAAAGTGTTGAGCTGGGGTGAAGCCCATTCAGACTGGAAGACTTCAATCCACGGGCTTTCAAAATCCAAGCGCGGTGTCAGGCCGCCGGGTGCGCCTCATTCCGCATGGGAACTTCTGGAACATATGCGAATCGGGCAGTGGGACATCCTTAATTTCTGTCGAGACCCAAAACATGTCTCGCCGCCGTGGCCCTCCGGTTACTGGCCAAAGACTCCAAAACCGCCTAGCGACGCCGCGTGGAACCATACCGTGAAAGCATTTGAAGATGATAACAAGGCGATGGGGAGCCTGGCGATGGATCCGGAACAGGATCTCTTCGCGCCGATTCCCCACGGGTCCGGCCAGACACTATTGCGCCAAGTCTTGCTGCTAGCCGATCATAATTCGTATCATCTGGGGCAGCTTGTGTTAGTGCGCAAGCTTTTGGGAGACTGGCCGGACAAATAGCTATCGACTCTCGCCCGTTAGCCCGTGCAGCCCGTATAATATAAGGACCAATCTTGAGGAGATTCATGAGCCGGCAACACGCTGTAGCGGAATCCATTGCTTCAAAAGACACCCAGGACCACGTGTGGGATGCATTTCGCCGATGGGGCTATTTGCAAGCGGACCTGGATCCGCTAGGTGATCTGCAACCCGTTCCCATGCCGGAGCTCGACGTCAACGGGCCTGAAGCCGACGCGGCTCGCAAGTCCTACTGCGGAACAATCGGCGTGGAATTCATGCACATCGCCGACCGCGAGCGCAGGCAATGGATTCAGGAAAGAATGGAATCTGAAGCTCCCCAAGTCGATCGCGAACGAATTCTGGAATGGCTCGTGCGTGCGGAAATTTTCGAACAGGTCCTGCAGACCCGCTATCTGGGGACGAAGCGTTATTCGCTCGAGGGCGAAGCAGCTTTGCTGCCGCTTCTGGACGCCATTTTGAGCGCAGGCGCGGAACAAGGCCTGCAGCAAGCCGTGCTCGCCATGAGTCACCGGGGCCGTTTGAATGTGATGGTGCATATCGTCGGCCGCGGAGCTGCAGAAGTATTTGCGCGATTCGAGGACGTGGATCCGCGCAGCGTGCTGGGCGGCGGAGACGTTAAGTATCACATGGGTGCCACAGGAGATTTTTCCGCAGAGGACGGGCGCACCGTCGGCATTCATCTGGTTTCAAATCCGAGCCACCTCGAAGCTGTAGATCCAGTCGCAATGGGACGAACGCGCGCGAAACAAACCCGGGCCGGGGCGTCCGGCCGAAAGGAAATTGTTCCGGTGTTGATGCACGGCGACGCGGCATTTGCGGGGCAGGGAATCACCGCCGAAACCTTGAATATGGCCGGAGTGAAAGGATTCACCGTCGGCGGCTCAGTGAATATCATCGTGAATAATTTGATCGGGTTCACCACGATTCCATGCGATTTGCATTCTTCGAGTTTTTCTTCGGACTTGGCGAAGCGCCTGCCTATTCCCATTTTTCATGTGAACGCCGAGGATCCCGAAGCGGTAGTACGCGTCGGGCGGATCGCCATGGAATACCGCTACGCGTTCAACTCCCCGGTTGTTGTGGATTTGATCGGCTATCGCCGGCACGGACATAGCGAAGTGGACGATCCCACTATCACGCAGCCGTTGCGCTACCGGAAAATTCTCGCTCATTCGCAACTCTGGCAGATTTACGCCGAGAAAATTGGAGTCGATCCCGAGCCCATCGTGGCTCGAGTCCGGCAAGAACTGGATGCCGCCCAAAAGCAGGCGCTGGAGCTGGAAAAAAATCCGCCGATGCGGAAGCTTCCTTCTTACTGGGACGCTTATCGGGGCGGCCGCTATTCCGCGTCGCTGGAAGTCGATACCAGCGTGCCGGAAAACGAACTGACGACAATCGGTGAATCCCTGGCGAGCTATCCCAAAGGTTTTCACATTCATCCGAAAGTGAAAAAACTCCTGGAGCAAAGATTGGAGATGGCGCACGGCAAACGGCCAATCGATTACGGCATGGCTGAGGCTCTAGCGTTCGGTTCGCTGGTGAAGCAGGGAACGCCCGTGCGACTGACCGGGCAAGACACTCGGCGCGGAACTTTTAATCAGCGCCATGTCGCGTTGGCCGATATAGAAACCGAAAAAGAATACGTCCCGCTCGAGCATGTGTCGCCAGGTCAAGCCTGGTTTGAGGCATACAACTCGCCTCTTTCCGAAGCCTCCGTTCTCGGATTTGAATATGGCTTCAGCCGCGATTTCCCGGAGGCTCTTGTGCTGTGGGAAGCGCAATTCGGCGATTTCGTCAACGGCGCACAGATCATCATCGATCAGTTCGCAGCCGCGGGCGAAGATAAATGGAATTTGCTTTCGGGAGTTGTGATGCTTCTGCCGCACGGTTATGAAGGGCAGGGGCCTGAACATTCCAGCGCTCGCGTCGAACGGTTCTTGCAATTAGCGGCGCGAGATAACATTCAAATCTGCCAACCTTCCACAGCCGCGCAATATTTTCACTTATTGCGACGGCAGGTGCTAAGGGCCTGGCGCAAACCGCTGGTCGTATTCACCCCCAAGAGCATGTTGCGCAATCCGGTAGCGTCTTCATCATTGGCTGATCTCGCGGCCGCTAGATTCCAACGTGTGATCCCCGACGCAGGCGACGGATCGGCTACCCGTGTTCTGCTTTGCAGCGGCAAGATCAGATACGAACTTGCCGCAGAACGAAAGAGCCGCAAGGACACCTCAACGGCCATTGTAACCCTTGAGCAGTTCTATCCATTTCCAGAAGCTGAGCTGGCCGCAGAAATGGATCGCCACGCGAACGCGCGCGAGTTTATTTGGGTGCAGGAAGAGCCGGCCAACATGGGCGCACTTGCGTTCTTGCTGCCGCGACTCGAACGCTTAGCGCGCGGTCGAGCAGTGCTATCCGTGAAACGTTCTGCAAGCGCCAGTCCAGCCACGGGCTCGCATAAAGCCCACGAAATGGAGCAGCACACGCTCATCTCTCTGGCGTTCGGTTTGCCCGCCGCCAAATAATCTTCCGCGGTTTATTTCTTCGAGATGATAAAGCTCTGCGGACCCGGTGTGCGCCGCAGTTCACTGGAAGAAAATCCGGCCGCACGAAACATCCGGTCGTATTCCGAGAATGGATAAGCGTCGCCAGCTCGTGTGGAACCAAGCATCACTATGCTGAATGCAGCTGCGGTAGGAGGCGTCACTCGGTCCTCATTGGGAACGAATTCAACCGTCACGACGACTCCGTCGGATTTGAGCGCGGGATGAATTTTTCGCAACAAAGTCTCAATCGCCTTTGAATCGAAGTGGTGCAGGAACCCGGTTAAGAGCACCACATCGTAATCCTTGCCGAACTCTACTTCGAAAGCGTTTCCCGGCAAAGTGTGATATCGCGCAGCGACTCCGGCAGCTTGGGCGTTTTCTTTCGCTACATCCAGGACGCGCGGCCAATCTACCGCGAAAATCTCGGCGTTGGGATTGTGTTTTGCGAGCGTGACGCCGTACATTCCGTGCCCGGCGGCGATGTCCAGAACCTTCCACTTCTTGCCGGCACTTGCGTTCAGAGTCTCCGCGACTCCTTCGGCGGGCATCTTCTGCAGAGCCGCCATAGAGCGGGCAAACTCTACCCATTTCGGACTGTCCGGATCGATTGTTGTCGCGTCGCCATCAAGCGAGCCGCCGTTGCGAACGATCGCCGTCAAATTCTCGAAGGGATCAATTAGCTCCGGAAGAGTGAGAAAGCCGATCGCTGAGCCGATGTATGCGGGTGATTGCTTGCTCAGAAAAATTGCTGAATCGGGCGCGAGTTCGTAATGCTGCGCGCTTTTCGTTAGGAATCCGTTGACCACAAGAAAGTCGCACAAAATGCGAATCCCGCGCTCGGAAGCCTGACACTGTTTGGCAATATCCGCAGCGCTGTTCGCTCCCTTTCCGATCGCGGTGAAAACGTCGAGTTCAATCCCGGCTTTCAGAGCAGCTGTTTTTTGGTACGCATTAAGCACTTCGAAAATGCGCTCCGGACTCGGTGCTTGGCGATCTGCGGCTGAAACCATATGTTTTTCTCCCTAGATCTAATTCCATCGGCGGTTCACCGGAATCGTGGATGATTTTCGCGGCGACGCATTGAAAAAATTATGCCCGTATCTTCGTGTCATATTCTCTCGCGGCTGCACACTCTAGGCAATCTTAGAATATGGAATTCGCTTGGAAGATTGCTGAGTGTCGCTTACATTGCCTTCGGAGAAGCATCACGCGCATAACATCGCGCAAAGGCAACCGGCATGCAAATAGAGCCATTTGAATTGGAACGCTGGCAGTCAGTCTGGGAAAACAGAGTTGAATTGAATATTTCCGAGAGCGGCGTCCACCCGCTCACGACCTCCGAACTCGTTCCCGACCCGGCGGTCTTACGGAAAATCCTCGATGTGCCGCAATATTACCCGCAAACAAACGGCAGCGAAGAATTGCGCTCGCTCATCGCCGCGTTGTATCCGGGCGCGAAAGCCGAGAACGTGCTGGTGACTTGTGGCGGCTCCGAAGCAAACTTCATTTCCACTTGGGCGCTCCTCGAGCCCGGAGATGAGATTGTTTTCATGATGCCGAACTACATGCAAATTGCGGGGCTGGCCCGCTCTTTCGGCGCGACAGTAAAGCCGCTGTGGCTTCGTGAGCAACTTAAGTGGGGAATTCATACTGGTGATTTGGCACGTCTGATCGGCCCGAAAACAAAACTAGTGGCTATTTGTAATCCGAGTAATCCTACCGGTTCTGTTCTGCGAAAGGAGGACTGTGACGCAATCGTGGCTGCCGCGGAGAAAGTAGGTGCTTGGATTCTTGCCGACGAAGTTTACCGCGGCGCGGAATTTGATGGCTCTATAACCAAAAGTTTCTGGGGTGGATACGATCGTATCCTGTGCACCGCGGGGCTTTCCAAGGCTTACGGTTTGCCTGGGATGCGCACGGGTTGGGTAGTCGGACCGCCCAAGATGGTCGAGCGCCTCTGGGGATACCACGATTACACCAGCATCGGCCCGTCGATGCTCACCGATCGCCTGGCGTCCGTCGCCTTGGAACCGGAACGCCGAGCGTGGATTCTGAAGCGAACGCGAGAAACCCTGTTGCGTAACTACCCCGCCATGGGCGCCTGGTTGGAAAGCCATGCGGACTCATTTTCGCACGTGCCGCCGAAGGCCGGCGCGATAGCCTGGGCCGGGCTGCGCGGCGGACGAAACTCCGCGCGAATGGCGGAAGAACTGCGCGAAAGGAAAGGAGTGCTCCTGGTCGCTGGAGAACAACTGGGCATGGATTCATTCGTGCGCTTCGGTTTTGGCGGCGACCCTGAACATTTACAGAAAGCGCTAGGCCGTATCGACGAGTGGCTGCAGGAAAATCAAGCTAGTTCACACGCCCCTTAGTTCCGAGGTCGCATGCTGCCGAAATAATTTTGAATGCATGCGGAACTAGATCAAACATCGCGACTTGCATTGACTTGCCATCGTTAGCGGCCCTAAGATTGCTCTCTACTGCATTGTTTGACTTGCCCTCCATGAAAGCGCCCATACCCGAAGACGAGTTGGCGCGACTAGAAGCTCTCAAGCGCTACGCCATTCTGGATACATTTCCCGAGCAGGAATTCGACGACCTGTCCCGTCTTGCAGCGCTGATCTGCGGCACTCCGATCGCGCTGGTCAGCCTCGTCGATGCAGACCGCCAATGGTTCAAAGCGAAAATCGGAATCGACGACGCGGAAACGCCGCGGGACATCGCGTTTTGCGGGCACGCAATCATGCAACGCGATGTAATGGTTGTCCCGGACGCCCTGGCGGACGAACGCTTTAGAAGCAATCCGCTCGTCACCACCAAGCCCAAAGTGCGGTTCTATGCAGGCGCCCCGTTAATTACCCAGGAAGGTCACGCGCTGGGGACTTTGTGTGTACTCGATCACGTCCCTCGGGATCTTACGCCGGATCAGAAGCAAGCGCTGAAAGCGCTGGGTCGTTTGGTGGTGGCGCAGATTGAACTTCGCCGAAGCGTTTCCGACCAGTCCCAGGCGATTCGTGAGCGTCGCCGCGCTGAAGAAGAGCTCGATCAGCTCTTCACACTTTCTCTCGATATGCTCTGTATCGCCGGTTTCGACGGATATTTCAAACGAATTAATCCTGCATGGGAGGGAACTCTCGGCATCCCCACCGAAGAGTTGCTGTCTCGTCCCTATATCGACTTCGTTCACCCGGACGATCGCCAGGCCACCATCCAGGAAGCGGAAAAAATGGATCAGGGTGCTCTAACGATTTCGTTCGAGAATCGTTATCGCTCAGCCGATGGAACGTACCGTTGGTTGCTGTGGAATGCTACTCCCAACAAGAGTCTCCGTTTGATCTTTGCGGTTGCGCGGGACATCACTCAGCGTAAACAGACTGAGCGCAGGCTCGCTACCGGCTATGCCGTGACGAATCTTCTGGCGGAGGCTGAATCTCTCGAGCTCGCCGCGCCCGAAATTCTGAAAGCGATTTGCGAAGGCCTGGGATGGGAACTAGGAGCGGTTTGGGGCGTGGAGGACGGCGGCGAAGCGCTTCAATGTCTTACCGTTTGGCATTTGCCGCAACTGGAATTTCGCGAGTTTATCAACGCCACGCGGCAACTTAGATTCAAGCGCGGGGTGGGTCTTCCGGGCCGGGTGTGGGCCTCCGGTCAGTCCGCTTGGATTCCGGATGTGCCGAACGACGAGAACTTTCCGCGGGCGCCACTGGCTCAAGCGGAGGGTCTACACGCCGCATTCAGTTTTCCAATTCGGACGGGCGAGCGCGTTTTGGGTGCGGTTGAGTTTTTCAGCCGGGAGATTCGCAAACTGGAAGGCGAACTGGTGGAGATGTTCGATTCCATTGGCAGCCAAATCGGACAGTTCATCGAGCGACGTCGCGCCGAAACGGACTTGAAGCTGTACGCCGACTATCTGGAAGCCGCAAGGCACGTACAGGAGAAAGACGCAAAACGTCTGGCCGCTCTCGTAAAAGAGCTGGAAATCGCCAAGAAAAAAGCGGAAGAAGCCACTCGCGCAAAGAGCGAGTTTCTCGCCAACATGAGCCACGAGATTCGCACGCCCATGAACGCCATCGTAGGCATGACCGAACTTACGCTCGAGACCAAGTTGACGGCTGAGCAACGCGAATATCTAAACACGGTAAAGACCTCTGCCGCATCGCTGCTGGATTTGATCAACGACATTCTGGATTTTTCGAAAGTAGAAGCGCGCAAAGAGGAATTGGATCGCGTTGAATTCAAATTGCGGGATACCGTTGCTGACACCATGAAAGTTCTGGCCGTACGCGCACAGGAAAAAGGTCTTGAGCTGGTATCCCACTTTCCTCCCGAAGTTCCAGACGATCTCGTTGGCGATCCAAGCCGGCTGGGCCGAATTATTGTGAACCTCGTAGGCAACGCTATTAAGTTCACTGAGCACGGGGAAGTGGTATTGCACGCTGGCGTGGACAAGACCGAAGGTCGAGAAGTCATTTTGCACTTTTCCGTTACGGACACCGGTATCGGTATTCCGATTGAAAAGCAAAAGAGAATCTTCGAAGCCTTCGCCCAAGCCGATACCTCCACCACCAGAAAGTATGGCGGCACGGGCCTGGGGCTCGCCATATGCGCGCAACTTGCGGAATTAATGGGCGGCCGTGTGTGGGTCGAAAGCCAGGTGGGCCGCGGTAGCGCTTTCCATTTTACGGCGCGATTCAGCCTGCAGACTGCACCCACAACAAAGCCTTTAGAAGTTTCGCCGATCAAACTGCATGATTTGCCCGTTCTCGTTGTAGATGACAATGCAACGAACCGCCGCATACTGGAGGAGATGTTCACAAATTGGCGGATGAAGCCGGTCACCGCTGCAAATGGAACGGCAGCTTTAAAAGCCATGAAACGCGCGCGTACGGACGGAAATCCTTTTCGCGTAGTGATACTCGACGGGCATATGCCGGAAGTCGATGGCTTCGAAGTGGCCGCGCGAGTGAAAAAGGATCCTTTTCTTCGCCACGCCGCGGTAATCCTGCTCACATCCGCGGGCAAGCGAGAGGATCTTAGTCGCGCCAAGACTCTGGGGGTCGCAGCCGCGCTCGCCAAGCCGGTAAAGCAATCTGAACTGTGGGACGCGATCGTAACCGCGCTGCACGTTCCGGTGGACGCTAAGACGCGACCGTCGGTGCTGCGTGAGAGCGCGTTAAGCGCAACCCGAGCGTTGCGAATTCTGGTGGCCGAAGATAATCCGGTAAATCAGCAGCTTGCGCTTCACCTTCTTGAACGCCGCGGACATTTCACAGTGGTTGCAGAAAACGGGCGCGAGGCTCTATCCGCAATCGAAAAACACAAATTCGATCTGGTTCTGATGGACGTGCAAATGCCGGAAATGGGAGGCCTCGAAGCGACGCGGGCGATTCGCGAAAAAGAGAAATCTAAAGGCGGTCATTTGCCTATCGTCGCGATGACGGCCCACGCCATGCAAGGTGATCGTGAGCGCTGCCTCGAAGCTGGGATGGACGGATACTTGGCAAAACCGCTGGACCCCAAAATATTTCTGGAGACCGTCGAACGCATGGCCTTGCCGGGACACAAAGCCGAACCAGAGCCGAACTTCTCGAAATGGGAGGGCAAGTTGGATGAAAGCGCGCTTTTGGCGCGCTTCAGCGGCGACCGCAAATTGGTGCTCACCCTGGCGACTGCGTTTTGCCAGGATTGCCCGCGTATGATGGGTCGGATCAGAAAAGCCTTTCGAGTGCGCGACGCCGCTGCTCTCGCCGACGCAGCGCACGCGTTAAAGGGCTCGATCGGTAATTTTGGCGCGTCCGCCGCCTTCGAAAATGCTCGAGAGGTTGAAAAATTGGCCCGTGAGGGTAAACTCGACGGCGCGCGCGAACTATGCATCACGCTCGAAAAGCATCTGGCTGCTTTTCTTCCGGCGCTCCAAGCTGTTGCACAAAGGAAAGAAAAGCCAAAGCGGAGAGCTCGCTCTCGAAGCTCCCGGCGGAGGAAAAAATGACGCGCATTCTTATTGCAGACGACGACCGCACAACGCGCTTATTGCTGTCCGAGACGCTTCGCGCTCAGAAATTCACCACCGTAAGCGCGGTAGACGGCGCAGCCGCGCTAAAGAAAATGAAGGCCGGCAAGTTCGATTTGGTATTGCTCGATATTTGGATGCCGAAAATGAATGGGCTCGAAGTTCTAAAAGAAATTCGCGGCCTGAAAGCACGGCCAAAGGTCATCGTGATGACTTCGGATGACACGCCCGGAACCCTGCTGAGCGCGATTCGCGAAGAAGCCTACCAGTACGTCGCAAAGCCGATTGAACCGAAAGCGCTCGTCGCGTTGGTGCAGGAAACGCTAACCAAGAAAGCTGACGCAGCTCCTATTGAGGTCGTTTCAGCAACTCCCACATGGGTTGAGCTGCTGGTTTCCTGCTCTCTGGCAGAGGCCGAACGCATCGAGAGCTTTATGGCTCATCTCAAAACTGGACTGTCCGACGATGTGCGTCGCGCGGTAGGCCAGGCCTTTCATGAATTGCTTTTGAATGCCGTGGAATGGGGAGGAAAGCTTGACGCTAGCCGCAAAGTCCGCATCTCCTACCTTCGAGCGAAGCGCATGCTCATGTATCGCATCGCGGATCCCGGCACTGGCTTCAAGTTTTCGGAACTGGAGCATGCCGCAATTTCCCACATGCCCGATAGTCCCACCATGCATGATGATATTCGCCGAGAAAAGGGGCTGCGTCCGGGCGGCTTCGGTCTGCTGATGACCAAGGCTAGCGTCGATGAATTACTTTACAATGAGGCTCAAAACGAAGTCGTCTTCGTGAAGTATCTGGACGAATAGAAACTTCGATCTTGGAATTCCAGCATGTTAAGGCTGCCGGCGAGGACGGATTTTTTCGGTAACTATTTATGAGATTTCTGATCGTTAGCGTTTTGTTCATAGCGGCCGCAGCTCTGCTAGCCTTCACTTTTGGCAGAACCTCGGAACCAGAGCCCGCACCAAAGCAGCCGGTCGGCTGGAATTCAGGCGCGATTCGAGGCAGCTTCGAAGGAATTCAGGTCAAGGAAGTTGATCCCAAGCACGCAGCGCTGATCTTCTTCTACGATCTCGAGAATACAACCGGCTCCGACTACCGTTTAGCAGCCAACCCGAAAGTGTCGATTATCGGGCGGCTCAAATCCGAAGGCAGTTTGAAAGCCGAAGATTCTATCCGGATTGATAAGTCGATTTTTCTTCCGGCTCGAAACCACGCACGCATCAACCTGGAACTTAGTTATCCTTTTAATTGGCCAACCCAGATGGTCCCCGGCGGCGTGGGGCCGATCACGCAGGAGAAATTCAGATCATTCGTTGCCGGCAAAGTAATAAATTTACAGGGATTCATGCTGTTCGACGAAGCCGCGCACTATCAAATCGAGCTTCCGGGCGGCTGGCCGGAATTGCAATCCGCAGCTGCCGCCGGAGCCGATTAGGCTTCAGCAAGCTGTGCGCATTTTGAATAGCGTGTAAGAAGGTATAATCGCGGTCGAAACGCGGCTTGCCGCGCACTCTTCCCGCGACGCATTTCAACACATGGCAAAATTTCCCGAGCTTACGCAGAATTCAACCCGACACGCGGACCGCCGCACTCACACGCGCCATCGTGTTCGAGCGCTTGCATATGTCGAGTTGGGTGAAAACAACGGCGGAATCGTTCTGAATATCGGCGAAGGCGGCTTTGCCGTGCGAGCAGCAGAGGTCGTCACCGAGGATGCGCTATCCCGATTGCGTTTTCAAATGCACTACGCCGTTCAGCCGCTGGAAATGAGCGGCAAGATTGCTTGGACGAGCGAGTCCAGGAAAGAAGCCGGTGTTCGGTTCACGGACCTTCGCAATGACGCGCTCTTGGAAATCAAAACATGGATTTCCCAGGAGGCATTGCCGAGGAACTGGGCAAAGCAGCCGCCTGTCGCGCGCGCTACCACCAAGGAAATATCCACCGAGGTTGACCCTGATCTCGATGCATTATCCAGCGTCAAGCCCGGCAAAGCTGAGACACAAGCCACGAGCCTGCCGGCCGTAAACTCTCCTATTCCAGCTTCGAAAATAGAAGCCTCCCGATCCGGGGCTCTGAACACCCAAGCCGGGAACCAGCAGCGCGCCGCAACGCTCTTTCCCAACGTACCTACCGCTGCGCCTAGCAGACAATCGGCGGTTGCTCCATTGCCATCAGCTAAAAAATCGTTCACCGCAGCGCGTGCGCGCGAGAAGAAGCAGGAACCCGAAAATTGGTCGGATTTTCAAATTCACATGGGAAGAGGCTGGCTGGTCGCGGCCCTGACCACTTTTCTCGTAGCCGTTTCGTTCTCCGGAGGAATGGCGGTAAGAAGAGGCGGGATTATTGAACTTTGGCGTACTTCCGATACTTCCCAATCCGCTACTGCGAAATCTGAAAATCCAGCTCAAGTTGTGCCACCTGCTAAGCCTCTCGCGAAGGCATTGCAGATCGAAATTGTCGATTCGAACAATCAACGATGGCTGATCCCCGCAACTGGCGCTGCCACTCATGCAGGAGCAAACGGCGCAGGAACAGCCAGCGATGAGGTTTCCCATGATTCTTCGGAAAATCTCCCGGCGCATCCTTCAGATCTTTCACAGAGCCCGGAGTACCAAGATGCGGAAAACGCATCTGCCGCCCCGAGCCAGAAAGAACCAGGGTCGCTTTTCCTGACTTTGCCGGAACACTCAGTGAGCGCATCCGGCTCGGTCGCGGTTAGCGCTCAGCGCTCGTTTCAGGAGCCTGCGGACGCTGTAAGCGCGAGCTCGCAGCCGGAGAAAAACCTTCAGGTAGGTAAGTTGGAGAACTTGGTTGACCCACCATACCCAGCCGAGGCAGAACAGAAACACATCGAAGGAACTGTGAAGCTGCACGCTACGATCGGTGTGGACGGATCAGTGAAAGACCTGCGAGCGCTGAGCGGTCCGGCACCGCTCATACCAGCGTCGCTTATCGCTGTGCGTGAGTGGCGTTACGACCCCACATTGTTGAACGGCCGGCCAATCGAGACGCAGGAAGATATCAGCGTCGTTTTTCGCCTTCCGAATTAGCCTCGTTGGTTGACGTTTCGCGTGCGTCACGTATACGATGGCATCAGTTTCTTGAGGAGGATAAGACATGGCAAAGAAAAATCAGCTTCATCGGGCGGCCAAGAGCATCGGCGCAGCCATCGGCAAAGCGGACCGCACAGCGCACAAGGTTGCGAAAGCAGGGATAGTTGCGCGAGAAGAGTTAGTGCAATTGTCGAAACAAGTGGAGTCACTCAAGCGCCAGTTGCAAAAGACAACCAAGCGTTTGAGAAACGCTCTTACCTAGATTTCTCACTAGCCGCGCAATTCGACTTCTCGTCTCTTCTCGGGATTGGCGAATCCATCCCCTGAAGATCGCGAGCTGCCACGAACCCTAAGCCAATGGCGAATTGCCCGCGAACTCTTCCTTGTCAGCTGGCAAAACGCAAGCTCCTCCCGGAGCGTCCACCGAAATACAAATTGCACAATTTCGCGTACCGAACTTCAAGAGCGCCGGAATGTTTTGCGAGCGCCCGCAATTGTACGTGGTGTTAAAATGGCAGCTTCTATGATCACAGCGCAGCGGCGAAATCGAAATTACCGTCACTTTTTTATATTTCTAGCATTCTTCTCTATTTTCTTTTTAGCACGTCATCGCGCAACAGCCCAGCGAACCCCAACTCCGGTATCAGCCCGTGCTGCCGGCGGAACGTCTGGTCATCCGACACAACCTCGGCTGGTTGTCGTGCTGGTCGTCGATCAAATGCGCGCTGATTATGTCGACAAATTTCGCGAGCACTGGACCGGCGGCCTCAAGCGATTGACCACCCAAGGCGCGTGGCTCCGCAATGCCGCATATCCGTATGCTGAGACCGAAACGTGCGTAGGTCACGCCACCATTTCAACAGGTGCTTTCCCGGCGGCTCACGGCATCGTTTCCAATTCCTGGTGGGACCGTACCCTGCAAAAGAGCGTTACTTGCACCGAAGATTCCACTGCGAAGGACATCGCTTACGGTGGAGACGTCAAGGGCGGAGACACGGCGGAAAAGTTGTTGCTCCCTGCATTCGCGGACGAACTGAAGTTTCAGCGCGCCGCCAAACCCCGCGTGTTCACGTTTTCCCTGAAGGCGCGCGCCGCCATCATGCTCGCCGGAAATAAAGCGGACGGAGCGACTTGGTTCGATACAGCCTCCGGAATTTGGGCTACTTCCAACGCTTACCCGCTAGTCCCGTTCGTCCAAGACTACGTCAAAAAACATCCTGTCAGCGACGATTTCGGCAAGACCTGGAGTCTTCTTCTCCCGTCTCCCTCCTATCTTTACGGCGATGCTGCCAAAGGCTCCGTCCCGCCATCCGGCTGGGGGCAAAGTTTCCCGCACGTTTTGAATGGAAGTTCCGGCAGCAAATCGGCCGACGCAAAATTTTACCGGCAATGGACCGCAAGCCCGTTTCCCAATACTTATCTGGTGAAACTGGCGGAAACGGCAGTCGACTCGGTGGGACTCGGAAAAGGCTCCGCCGTCGATTATCTGGGTGTTAGTTTTTCTTCTCCTGATTATGTGGCTCACGCTTTCGGGCCCCGAAGCCGTGAAATTCAGGACGAGCTTTCGCGTTTGGACCTTGACCTCGGAGAATTCTTCTCGTTCCTGGACCGCAAAGTTGGAGCTGGCAACTATGTTGTAGCTCTAACAGCCGACCACGGCGGCGCTCCCATTCCCGAAGACATGAAAACGATGGGTGTAGATTCAGGCTGGCTAAGCCTCCCGCAAGTGAAGGATCATATTGAAAAAGCCCTGGAACCTTTTCACTTTCCGGCTCCCGCGGTTGCCGCCGTTGACGACGCAGACGTGTTCTTCACTCGCGGAACGTATGCCAAATTAAAAAACGATCCTGCCGCCATGCTCGCCGTTCTTGATGCGATCGAGACCGTCCCAGGAGTTGCCGCAGTTTACCGCGCCGAAGAACTCGAGGATCGTCCCGCGACTGAGAGTCCTATCCGCCGCGCCGAAGCCGCCAGCTTTTTCCCGAGTCGAAGCGGCGATCTAATCATCGTGCCGAAACCCTACTGGTCCTGGGACTTCACTCCCGCGGGCCACACGCGCGAAATCGGCGCGATGCACGGAACGCCGTACTACTACGACCAGCGCGTGCCGCTTCTTCTCATGGGCTACGGAATCAGCCACGGAATTGACTACGTTCCCGTCACCCCCGCAGACATCGCTCCCACTCTCGCGTCGCTTTGCGGCATCACGCTGGCCTCCAGCGACGGCCGCGTCCTGAACGAAGTTCTCCAGAAACAACCGTAAATCCTCGCGATCTGTATGTGTTCGAGCAAGCCAGTTCCGCAGAAACATTCGTAATTCTGGTCATTTGCATGTGGTCTAACAAGCCAAGTCCGCAGAAGCGGCGGTAATCCTGGTCGTTTGCGTGTGTTCTAACAAGCCAGGTCCGCGGAGGCAGCCGTAACAGTTGTGACCTCCACATGTTCGAGCAAGCCAGTTCAGCAGAAGTAGCGGCAATCCTTGTCATTTGCGTATGTTCCAACAAGTCAGTTCTGTAGAAGCAGCCGAAATCCTCCTGATCTGCATCATTTCGAGCAGGTCACATCCGCCGCAAGTTTAGTTGGGTTCGTCACCGGACGATTAACGCGAAAATCGGGTAAGTGAGGTCAATGCGAAATCAACGCAGAGATCTTTCGGCTCACTAAATTAAAAGGATGGCGCGCCCGGAGGGACTTGAACCCCCAACCCTCTGCTCCGAAGGCAGATGCTCTATCCAATTGAGCTACGGACGCGTCCCGCCGATTTTACCTGACCTTCCACTCCCCAAAGAAGCGAATTGAAAATGCCCCAGAACGAAAAAGCGGCGGGTTGCCGACCTTTCCACGTCATCGACGTGAAAGCCTATCTTTTGCAAAGGAAGGTTCAAAGGCATAAACAAGAGCAAATCACTTCAGGCGGGTGGCGATCTCTTCCGCGCGGCACCGGACCGAGCCTATGCACCATTGAAACCTGCGGGGGGCCGAATCTTTTCTGCGGCTTGTGCAGAAGAGGTTCGGGTTTTGACGTCGTGCTTCAACCCTTCGTCTCGACTCCTGCCTCATTCCCGAAATGGGAATAGAGCCGACTCGGAGTTATGCTCACAGCGTCCAGATCCTTGAATTTCGCAAAATCACGTGCTACCGTCGCTCGTGGTTAAAATAAAATATCGTCGAACGCTTCACAAAAGCTCAGGGGATCCGCACCTCCCGGAGTTTTCCCGCCTGCATAAATTTATTTCTGCGCACGCCAAATTAAATAGCCAAACTTGCGAAATTAAACGTCCCGTAACTGACGGAAAACGAACAACAGCAGCTCGCTCAAATCGCCAAATTTTTCAAAAATGCGATGTCCGCGTCCCCCAGCCTCGAGACGCATACTCGCCCCCAAAACGCCCATTTCTAACCGGTTTTGCCCCACAAACAGAATTCGACGTAACTCACTCAAAACAAACGCTGGGAAAAATTCTAACCGGGGCCAGAATGCACATTAAGCAATCGCTGCGCTTACCAGGATTTGGTCCAAGTTCCGGCGAAAGGAACCCGACGAAGGTCCGAAGCTTTGCTGCACGCTGTGATTTGCTGCTGGCCGGTGGCGCACCGTTCCGCACGGCACGGCGCACTTCAGGCGCGTCATCTCGGCCAATCAGGGAGTGGAACTCATCGCGGAGTCCAGTGCGGATGGCTGGTGAACAGTCCATTCACGAAGCCAATTTCGTAAACGAGGAAAAGCCCGAACGCCAAGCTGATCAGGCCGGACGCGATGCGCAATCCTCGATTGAGCCGCGAGAATCGCTTATTCGCATAAGCAAACGGCAGCACCATCGCTCCGGTGATGAGCATCATTCCTGCAATCGTTCCAATCCCAAACACGAGAAGATATGCGACCGCCCATTTCGGATTCTGAATTGTCGTTAAAACCAACAACGCGACCGCAGCCGACCCGGCCAGACCGTGGACCAGCCCCACGACGAGAGGCCGTACCACTTGATAGAGCCCGATCTGGGCAAAATGTCGATCAAACCAGCTCAACGGCGTTTGCTCTGAGGTGTGCGAATGAGTTTCCGGATCATGCTGGTGCGGATGAGTGTGAACGTAATCGCCATGGCTGTGTGGGTGCGAATGAACGTCTCTCGACGCTCCTTCACCGGGAGAAAACGAATTGGTAATCCACTGGAGCATGCCGGTCAAATTGAGCACGCCGAGGAGTATCAACATCAAGCCGACGGAAAACTCCATCGAGAGTCCGACACGCGTGGGAATCACCCAGCCGAGCAAAATGATTCCGCCTCCGACCAGCAGAATCGTCAATGTGTGGCCCACTCCCCAAAATGCGCCAATCAACGCAGCATGGCTGATCTTTCGATATCTGGAAACGATGGTTGTAACGGCGATCACGTGGTCAGGATCGGTGGCGTGCCGCATCCCGAGAAAGAATCCCAGCGCAATAATGGAGAATAGCCCGATCATATTTCTAATGGCCGCTCGTTCAGCTCGCTCCGCGTTCGCCCGGCATACGTTAATCGTTTGCGGCGAAGGCACTGGCCCCTTCAGTCGCGGCGAACGTGAACCTCTTGGCCTTACTGGACCGTCACCTTCAGCGTGCTGTGAGTGGATGGCGGGTTCGAATCACAAGCCACGTCGGATGTGTATGCAGCGTACGTTTTCGGTGCGGCATTCAAGGCAATGGGTCCAGACCTCGCGCGCGCACCTGGCGCTACATCCGAACAACTCGCCTCGGCGAAGGGGTTACCATCGGTCGTGAAATGGATAGAGCGCGGCGCTGCACCGGAATTCGACCAAAGAATCCATTCGTGGCTCGCCTTGACCAGAGTGCAGTCAGACTCCTTGCCGGCTGCAATGTCGATGGTGCATTTCGCCGATCGTACCGGTGGCAGGACGCTTGAGCCCGCCGGGCTCGCGATCGAGCCAATGAAGATGAACGTGGATACGAAGCAGGCTATCGAAAAGACGATTGCACGCAGCCAGTTGGGCTGTCTCATGGCAGATTTTCTCCTCTGGTATAGCCGCCGCCGGAACCGACGGATTATGAGTTCAAAAAAGCTCAAAGTCGAACGATTTGCGGTGATTCGCGGATGCCCGCCATCTTGCCGCTCTCCGAGGCAATCAGACCATGAGACTCTGGTCGCGATTGGAGAAGCATTCCTGAAGACTCCGAAGGGCGCATGTCCCGATTTGTCCTGATTTGTCCTTTATTACCGTTTGTGCCTTAACGCAAGATTGCTTGATTATACTGGCAGATCACCTGGGATCCACAATCTTCATTCTTTCCTAAGTCTATCGTGCGTTTTTCGGCGTGACCAACTGAGCGAGGGATCGCTCAGCGTAGCGCGCCGGGTGCGCCTAAATTCGCGCCATCTATGTACGAAATGAGTTACCGCTTCTCCGTCCGAGGCGTGGCAAATCACGCAGTGCGGTTAACAGGCAACAGTCCAAAGGAGAGCCGAGCACATGTTCACTTCGCGTTCTAGACGGTTTTGTGGCTGGCTGCTTTTAGCAATAGCGACGCCGGTGGGAGTGTTGTACTCCACGTCCCGTCCTGCCCAGCTCGCGGAGAAGATTTTCTCGCGAACAAGTGCGGCACCATTGTTACACGCGGTGGGCCATCATGCGCTGCGAGCGGCGGCAACCTCGAGGATTCCGGACGCGGCGGCAGGAAGTTCTCCCAACCTTAGCCTGAGCGAGAGCCAAACCGTGCCTACGCGTTACGTCGGCTCTTCTCTTGCGTCCGATGCTCGCCCCTTGGCGTTGGCTACGGGTGATTTTGACGAGGACGGCGTTCCGGATCTAATCAGCGGTTACGCAATATCCAAGAGCGGAGCCATCAGTCTTCATCGAGGAAATATTAACGCGCTATGGCCGTATGGTGCAGCACTGCTCGACGGACCGCCGCCCGCATTCCTTCCCGAGGCTCGGGTTTTCGCCTTGCCGGAGGCGCCCGATTTCGTTGCGACAGGCGATTTTGACGGCGACGGCCACTGGGATGTCGTCACAGCGCAGCGGGGAAGCAATGCGCTTTATTTCCTGAAGGGTGACGGGCATGGAGGATTTCGCTCGCCGCAACGCGTCTCGCTGTCCGGAAGCGTTACCGCCATGATTTCGGGAGAGATCAACCGGAAGGACGGCCTGACCGATTTAATCGTGGCCGTAAGCACGGCAAATGGAGCGCGAGCACTGGTGTTCGAGTCGCCAACCGGAGCGTTGAAGGCGCAGCCTGAAATATTCTCGCTGCCACAACCGGTGACAGCGCTGGCATTGGGAAAGTTCGATGGCGGGGCGATGAACAGCTTGGCGGTTGCTGCCGGAAACCAAATGGTCATGATCTATGGACGAGACCGAAGACTATCGTTGGGTGCGGCACAACGCGCGGCGGTGCTTCCGGCCAAAGTTACGCAACAGCGTTTCGCTTTTGCGATACGAGCGCTTACTGCCGGAGATTTTACCGGCGCAGGTGCAAGCGTCGCTGCGCTCGGCGACGACGGGCGCGTGCATATCCTCGAGCATGCCATGACGCGGTCAATCTTTGGCGCGAAGGCTACGAGCGACCCCAATTTCCGGCCAACTTTTCAAATGGCCAGGCCGGGAGCTGGAGGAAAGTCGGTGATTGTCAGTGGAACGATGACGCCAGGCATGTCGGCAAAGCTCGCGGCGTTGCGGCAGGCGGCAAAGGGCGGACCGAGCTCGGCAGAATGGACCGAGCGAAGCGCGGTGGCGCTGCCGTCAGGTTTCGCCCAGGTGGTGCCGCACCTGGTTACAGGTCGCGTAAGTGGTTCCATGCAAGAAGATATTCTTGCAGTGGATAGCGGGAACCGCAAAATCCACGTTCTTTCGACTCTGTCCGGAACGGGGCGTGTCAACGCATCTGCGTCGAGTCGCGCGTCGACTATCTTCGCGGCCCCGGCCTCCATGAGTCTTCTGGCTTCGCTCGATGCCGCGAGTGCGCCTGCCGTTGTTTTGCCGATGCGGTTGAGCCAGCACGGCCTGAGCGGCCTGGTAATGTTGGGGGCAGGTCAGGCTGAGCCCGCCGTTATGCCCCAGACCACTCCACCGGCCAACATCTTCACGGTAACCAATACCTCGGACGCGATCATTCAGGTTGGGCCCGAGGTAACTGGCCCGGCTGGGTCCCTGCGCCTCGCAATCTTCAACGCGAACAGCGCGACCGGGAACTCCATGATCGTGTTCAACATTCCCACCACCGATCCGGGATTTAACGCGACGACCGGCGCATTCTTGATTCAGCCACTCTCCGAGGCAGCACCCGGCGCTCTAAACGAATTCGCGCTGGACCCCATCAACGCCACGGTCGTCATCGACGGCTATACGCAACCGGGCGCCAGTCCCAATACGCTAGCGAACGGCGACAACGCCAAAATCCTGATCCAGATCGATGGCGGCAAGGCGACCACACCCGGCGGCAGCGGCCTTGTACCCTTCGATGACGTGGGCTCAACGTATCGAGGACTCGCGTTCACTGGCTGGACCAATCCAGAAATTTCTAGCGGCAGTTCCGGTTCGACGGCGTCCGGAGCTGAAGGAATGGAAGCCAACGGTGTTCAGGACTTCATTGAAGGGAATTTTTTCGGGACTGACGTCACCGGAAAAGTTGCAGCTCCGAATCGCATTGGGGTCTTCGGGGACAACGGCCCTGGATTTGGCTCGACATCCGGCGGCAATATCATCGGTGGCACTACGCCACAGGCTAGAAACATTCTATCAGGTAACAATAATAGCGGCGTGCTGTTTTTATCTACAGCGCTGGAGGCGCAGCTGCAGGGCAATTTCATTGGGCTCGACGCCACCGGCGCCGCGATTGTCTCCAATCCTCAGGAGGCGGACCGGTCGAATAGTTTTGACGGCGCCGGCCTGAACGGCGCAACCATTACGATTGGCGGAACGCTGCCCGGTACCGGCAATGTTATCGCGGGCAACGGCACTAACGTCGATATCAACGATCTGACAAACGGTGGTCAGGCAAGCGATTCTATCGTCCAAGGCAATCTTATCGGCACCGATGCCACCGGAACAGTCGGCATCCCGAACCAGGGATTCGGCGTATCCATCCTGAATAACCCTACCGATATGTTGATCGGCGGCACGACCCCTGCCGCGCGCAATATCATCTCGGGCAACCTGAATGGCGTTTATATTTTCGATAACTCCTTCGATAACGTCATCCAGGGAAATTACATTGGACTAGATATCACCGGCACAAAGGCGGTGCCCAACCTGCAGGAGGGATTCATCACCGGTGCCACTGCCTCGTCCATGACTCCCGCCGGCGATACCACCATCGGCGGAGCGGTCGCTGGAGCCGGCAACGTCATCTCCGGCAATACCATGGACGGCATTCAGATTTCCGGAACCAGCCTGGGTCCCAACGGCCAAGATATGACCGATCAGGGTAACTTCGTTCTGGGTAACTTCATCGGCACCGACGCCACCGGCAAGAATTCCATTCCGAACAATGGCAACGGGATTTCCTTGATGACAGCGGCAACCAACAATGTAATCGGCGGGACGGAGCCGGGGTCGGGCAATCTGATCGCCAACAATACGGAAAATGGAGTCTTGATTGATCCCGGTGCGGGTCGGGGCTCCGGAAACAACACAATAGCAAACGTCATTCTGTCGAACGGCGGCGCGGGCGTGCGGATTAACAGTGGAAACGATAATCGAATCAGTCAGAATTCCATCTTCGGCAACAGCGCGCTGGGTATCAACCTTGATAACGCAGGAGCAAATCTAAATACCAACTGCAACTCAACGAACACCGGCGCGAATAACCTACAAAACGCGCCCGTCTTGACCGCAGGCTCGGGCACGGCGTTCATTACCGCAACCGCAACAGATCCGAACGGCAACACTTCGGAATTCTCCAACGCCGTGGCGGCGTCGCTCAGCGGGAACATCCTGAGTCTGCTGGGAAATTTCAACAGCACGCCCAGCACTACCTACACCATCGAGTTCTTTTCGAGCACCGCTGCGGACCCTTCCGGATTTGGTCAGGGACAGACCTATCTTGGTTCCACGACGGTAACTACAAATGCCAGCTGCACGGTCGCGGTCAGCAACCCGGTGAACGTCACGCAGGCGGATCTCAGCGTCAGCCTGAGCAGCGACACGACCATTTTCGAAGTGGGCCCCGACTTCGGAGAATTTACGTTCACCGCCTCAGTCACCAATAATGGCCCCGCTACGGCACACAATGTCGTTCTTACCGACACCCTGCCCGCGGGCCTGGTAATCAGCAGCGCCTACTGCAACGTGGGTCCATGCCAGACGCCCGCCGCAACCTCGCTGGGCAATTGCACCGTCAGCGGCAGCAAGGTCACGTGCGATCTTGGCACCATGGCCGCCGGCGCAACCGCACAGGCCACCATCCCGGTTCAGGCGACAAGCGCGGGCAATCCTATCGACGCGGCGAGCGTCACTGCAACGGAAGCAGATCCGAATCTCGCCAATAACACTGCCAATCTTACGGAAGCCGTGGACTTTAATTTTCCATTCATCGACCATCTCGTTCCGGTTTCTGCACTGACGCAGGCATCCGGGACCCTCTCGCTCACCGTATTCGGCAACGGATTCCTACCGACCAGCGCGGTTACATTCAATGGCACTGCGGTGACCACGACAGCCTATCTGGACAATCAAGTCTGCGGCCTCCCTTTTAACCCGGGTTTCTGCTCCGCAATTCAGGTCTCGGTTCCTGCATCTCTTCTCGGCACCGCAGGCACGCCCACGGTTACGGTTACCAACCCCGACCCCGGCGAAGGCGGTGGGCCGAACCAGCCAGCGACGGCAACATTCACGCTCGTCTCGTCCTGCACCTACGACTCAGAATTTTTCGGGTTCAATCCTATCGAAGCGAGCGGTGACAGTCTGATTCCGGAATCCGTCTCAGTTACAACCAATGCACCGACCTGCCCCTGGACTGCGACTTCCGATTCCACGTGGTTGGCGATCGTGGATAACGGGACCGGAACGGGTTCCGGCACTGTAGATGTTTCTGTCGCGCCAAATACTGGTGCTGCCCGAACCGGCCATATCACCATGGCGGGTCAAGCTGTCGAGATCGATCAGTCAGCCGGGGACTCAACCATCTGTACGTTTGCACCAAACCCCGCTTCGGAGAATTTTCTTGCGACCGGCGGTGCGGGTACTTTCGCTGTGACGACGGGTTCGAGCTGCACCTACTTTGTTGTTGCAAACCCGCAGGACGGAACTTCGTTCATCACGATCCCGCAGAGTTCATCGTTACTGGTGGGCAACGGAAACCCGACCTTTACGGTCGCGGCCAACCATGGTGCTCCACGCACCAACACGATTATGGTCGGCGGCAACGTATTTCCGGTCACACAGGACGCCCCGAGCTGCTTCTTCACGCTCACCACAACAGCGGCGACTATTCCGACCGGCGGTGCTAGCGGCACGATCGGAGTCATTGCATCGTCCTCAAGCTGCGCATGGACAGCCAAATCCAGCAACTCGTCTCTACTGTCCGTCACCGCCGGAGCCTCCGGGACCGGCAATGGCACGGTAAATTACTCTGTGCCCGCGAACGCGGGAGGGCCGCAGACCGCAACCATCACCATCGGGGACACTACCGGCTTTTCTATCTTTACCGAGACGCAGGTTTCCGCCTTTACCTGTACTTTCACTATTACGCCACCGTCGATCGAAGTCTCATCTAACGGCCTCTCAAATTTCGTCTCGATCAACGCGTCCTATAACTTCTGCAAATGGACCGCTATGTCGAGCGATCCAACAGCACTTGTGGTTGACGACGTCCAGGGGCAAGCAGGATTGAGCACAAGCGGCGGGGCCACCGGGAGTGGAGCCGTCTTTTACAGGGTCGGTCAGAATACGACCGGGGCTCCCCGCACGATCACGATTACCGCCGGGTGCCAGACGTTCACCGTCAATCAAGACGGAGGCGGAACATCCAACCCCGTGCCGGCGATCACGGCGCTGCAGCCTTCAAGTGCAACGGCGGGTTCGGGCGCGTTTACGCTGACGGTAAATGGATCGGGCTTTGTCAGCGGCGCGGTCGTCAACTTCAACGGCAACGCACGAACGACAATGTTGGTTAGTGGCACTCAGGTGACCGCTTCGATCCTTGCGACCGACGTGGCCAGTGCAGGTACACCGACCGTCACTGTCACGAATCCGGGGCCGGGCGGCGGCGCTTCAAACGCGCTGACGTTCACTATCAGTGCGGGGACGAATAACCCTGTTCCCACGCTGACCGCACTTCAGCCTTCTTCCGCAACGGCTGGTGGCGCGAGTTTTACGCTGACGGTGACCGGCACCAACTTCATCACTGCTTCGGTGGTGAAATGGAATGGAGTGGCGTTGGTGACCACTTTTGACAGCGCCACGCAGTTGACGGCTGCCGTTCCGGCGAGCGACATCGCAACTGCCGGCGCTGCGTCCGTCACGGTCTTCAATCCGACTCCTGGTGGAGGCACGTCGAGTGCGCTGACGTTCACGATTAACGCGGCGACGAATAATCCAGTTCCGGCGATCACTACGCTGCAACCGACCAACGTGACGCCAGGATCGGGCGCGTTCACACTGACTGTTAATGGTTCAAACTTCGTCAGCGGCGCGGTTGTCAACTTCAACGGCAACGCGCGAACAACGACGTTCGTGAATGCCACCAAAGTTACTGCTGCGATCCTTGCGAGCGATGTGGCAAGCGCAGGAACGCCTGCGGTCACTGTCACGAATCCCAAGCCAGGGGGCGGGACATCGAATTCGCTATCGTTTTCTGTCAACGCAGCGAACAACCCCACGCCGGCAATCACCACTCTACAACCGGCGAGCGCAACGGCGGGATCGGGTGCGTTTACGATAACCGTCAATGGCTCAAACTTCGTCAGCGGCGCGGCGGTCAACTTCGGTGGCAGCGAGCGAACAACGACATTCGTGAGTGCCACCAAGGTTACTGCTGCGATCCTTGCGAGCGATGTGACCGCCGCGGGAACGCCGACGGTTACGGTTACGAATCCTACTCCAGGCGGAGGCACATCGAACGCGCTGACGCTTACCATCAACGCGGCGGGGAATAATCCCGTTCCCACGCTGACGACACTGCAGCCTGCTTCCGGCACTGCGGGTGGTGCGGCTTTCACGCTGACGGTTAATGGATCAGGTTTCGTCCATGGCGCAGTCGTCAACTTCAACGGCAACGCCCGGACAACGACTTTCGTGAGCGCCACTCAGGTGATCGCATCGATTCTGGCGACCGACGTGGCCGCTGCGGGAACGCCGGCGGTCACGGTTACGAATCCTACTCCAGGCGGAGGCACATCGAACGCGCTGACGTTTACGATCAACGCTGCGGCGAATAATCCAGTTCCTACCCTGACCGGGCTTCAACCTGTTTCCGCAACGGCTGGTGGTGCAGCTTTCACGCTCACTCTGACGGGAACGAATTTCATCAATACTTCAGCAGTGAAATGGAACGGAGTGGCGCTCACCACGACATTCGGCAGCGCAACGCAGTTGACGGCAGCGGTTCCCGTCAGCGATGTCGCTGCTGCGGGCACTGCCTCTGTAACGGTATTTAATCCGACCCCCGGTGGCGGCACATCGGGTGCCCTGACTTTTACGATCAATGCTGCAGCGAATAATCCTGTTCCCACGCTGACTGCGCTTCAACCTTCTTCCGCAACGGCTGGGGGCGCGGCCTTCACGTTGACGCTGACAGGAACGAATTTCATCAGCACTTCGGCTGTGAAATGGAATGGAGCGGCGCTGGTGACCACATTCGGCAGCGCAACGCAGTTAACCGCTGCGGTTCCCGCTAGCGACATTGCAGCCACAGGCACTGCTTCCGTGACAGTCTTCAACCCCACGCCAGGTGGTGGCACGTCCAGTGCGCTGACATTTACTGTCGGGGACTTCACAATATCGAGTCCGACAGGACCGCAGAGTGTAACGGCCGGCCAGGCCGCAACGTTCACGATTGCGACGGCGGCGGTCGGGACATTCGTTAATTCGATCAGCTTCACCGCTACCGGATTGCCGGCGGGAACAGGGGTGACATTTAGTCCTGCATCTGTAAGTGCGGGGGCCAGCACAACAATGACCGTGACGACGACGGCCCGAGGCACAGTCGCGACACGAAGTGCAGCTATTCCCCGCGGGCCAAGTTCCCCAGGATCGCTCCCAATCTTATTTATTTCACTGGTTCTGGCGATCGCTTTGCTGTTTGGAGGCGTAAGTCTCGCGAACAGGTCGCAAAGGCCCGCGCGGTACGTCTCTTGGGCGGCGGCCTTGGCTTTGTTGATTGTATCGCTGGGGTATTTGAGCGGGTGCTCGGGAGGTTTCCCGAACGCAGGCTCGAATACGGGCACTCCAGCGGGAAGTTCCACCATCACTGTGACCGGCAGTTCTGGCACGGACACGCACACCACGACCGTCAAGCTGGTTGTGCAATAGCGATCGTAGAGCAGTGGAAGTTTTGTGTGGCAGAAAATGTTTTTGCGCTAGCTGAATACCAAGGGAGATGAGGATGCGTGGGATACAGTTTTTGTTGGGTTTGATCCTGGCGATAATCGTCGTGTTGTGCGCTGCTCCCTCAGTGCGGGCGCAGGAAACGCCCGTAGTGGACCTTTTCGGCGGATACACGTACATGCGCGCCAATGTTGTGGCCGGCGGCCAGGGGTTCAATCTGAATGGTGGCAGCGGCTCGGCAGCTTACAACCTGAATAACTGGCTGGGATTGGTGGCCGATTTCGGCGCTACACATCAGGGCGGCGTCACGGGAAACGGGCTCAGCCTAACGATAATAACCTATCAGTTCGGCCCACGCGTTAGTTGGCGAAAGAACGAACATCTGATTCCTTTCGCTCAGCTGCTTTTGGGCGGAGGCCACGCGGGCGGCTCGCTCTACACAAGTTCATTGGGCGCGGGCCTTGCTCCATTGGGTGCAAGTAATGCTTTCGCGCTGACCACCGGAGGTGGTTTGGACTGGAAGTTAAATTCCAGGATTGGCATACGTCTGTTTCAGGCCGAATACCTTTATACGCAGTTTCAGAATCTCAAGAACGACAAGCAGAACAATTTCCGCCTCTCCACCGGCCTGGTTTTCAGCTTCGGCAAACGTTGATCACAGGCGCTGCACACTCCCTGCGGGTCATTTACCTCTCCAGAAAAGCATCATCCAATTCGTGTGTTCGTAGTGCGGACTGAAGAGTTCCACCCCGAAAAAGGGTTCAACGCGGCACTCCCAAGGATCGGAAGATTAAATCGATGAGAGCAGATAATGGGCCCGCCAGGATTCGAACCTGGGACCGACGGATTATGAGTCCGCTGCTCTAACCAGCTGAGCTACAGGCCCGCGGAAAGGTAACCGAATGATTTTATACGGGATTGCGGAATTGTGTCGAGGAATCCGACCGTCAAAAGATGTTCGTCGTATCGATTCGCAGCAATTTCTCTCTGAATTCAACGTGTGTTCGCTTTTCCGGTTTCGAGTGGCATCCACAGCAGTCCGGGGAGCGAGCGCGCTACCTACGGGGCTTGCCGACGCGCTGGGCAGTCTTTAGCATCAGACTGACTGTGTCCATGTCCTTCGGCTGGACCTTGCCGGCCGGAATACGCAAAGCTGTTACATCCTCCAGTTTTGTTAATACATCGACGAGAGAAAAAGAATCGATGAGGCCGGAAGAAACCAGCGGAGTATCGGCTTCAATCTGCACATTCGGTCGCCGAATTATTTCCTTGCGGATGTAGTCAATCAGTTCCTTCTTCGCGGAATCCGTCATGCCCTATCGCCTCGTGGATCAGCTTATTCGCAATTCCGGATGCTCGGCCAGAAGTTTTTCGCGAGTCGCAGAGCGCGCCGGTTTGCCCGCAGTGCTCTTGACGATCCAACGCGGAGGCTTCAGATAGATGGCTCGCGGCACTACTCCCAGTTCCGCGACAATCGAGCCGCGAATAGCTCGGTCGATAACAGACGAATCCTCTAAACTAGAAGACTCCTCGACTTCCGCCACCAACACAATCTCTTCGGTCCCCAGATTTGCGTTGTAGCATCCGAACGCAACTGCACGGCCATTATGTATCGCTGGATGACTGAAGGCGATCTCCTCGACATCCTGGGGATAGATATTCTTGCCGCCGACGATGATCAAATCTTTCTTCCGGCCGGTGACGTACAGCTCCTGATTCAAAAGGAAACCCAAATCGCCGGACCAATACCAGCCATCTCGCAAGCTCAGGGCAGTTAAGTCGGGACGGTTGTAGTACCCGTTGAGCATGGAATCGCTTCGAATCACAATCTCGCCCACGTGTCCGTCGGGCAATGCATTGCCATCTTCCGCAACAATTCGGACTTCATTATTCGGAAGGCATTGGCCCGACGAAACAAAGGTCATGCGTTCGACGGATCTTTTCTCTACTGGAACCACGATTCCATCGGATTGATATTTACCGCCGTCGATCCAAATTGTGCGTGGCGCAACCGAGCCGTTGGTCCCTGATTGCGTGACCGCAAATACGTTTTCCGCCATGGCGTAAGAACTCTGCAAAGCTGTGGGCTGAAGACCGCAGGGAGCGAACGCTCCACCGAAAGAGTCGATGCTCTCTGCGCGCACGGGTTCGGAGCAGTTGATGAGAGCACGCAGGCTGGTCAAATCATAATTTCGGTCTTCGAGTTTCACCCGGCGAGCCAAAAACGAGAGAGTAAAATTGGGGATCCACGATAGCGTGCATTTGTACCTCGAGATCAAGTGCAACATGCTTTCGGGTTGTAGAACCCAATCCGTAGGGGACTGCATGACCACATGCAAGTGATGAACCATCGGCAACATGAAGCACGCGATCAACCCCATGTCGTGATACAGGGGAAGCCAGCTGTAAATCCGGTCGCTAGCTTGAATTTCAAGAGCATTGACCAAGTGCGCTAGCTGCCGCAAAACAGCTCCGTGGGATAACGCCACTCCCTTTTGCAAACCGGTCGTCCCGGCCGAATGCTGAATGAAAGCCAAATCTTCCGACTTACAGGGAGTGTGAGTTACGTCGCTATTTCCTGAAACGGGCGGGAGACTATCAACGCGAATAAGCTTCGATCGCTCGCTAAGGCTGATGGATTCCAAAAACTCCGTAGGAAGGGAAGCGTCAACGACAACCAGCCTCGCGTTCAAATTCGCAGACACACCGGCCAGTCCGAAACGATACTTCGCGGGATCCACTTTAAACGTAGGGTACGCGAGGATGGCCGGCACGGCTCCGGCCAGCACGGCGCCTGCGAATGCAGCCATCAAAGCTACTCCTTGGGGCATGATGAGAATTACGGTGTCGCCTTTACACAGGCCGTGTCCCTTAAAGGAGGCTGCCTGAGCATTGGACCAACGCGTGAACTCGCCGAAAGTAAAGGTTCGTTCGTCGTCATCATCGATCCACATAGTGACGAATGGTTTTTCCTGCGGAGCAGCGAGAAGAGCTTCGGTCAACGTGGGAAAGGGAAGCGGGACGGGTGGAAAGCGCTCAGACATTGTCAGTTTAAGGATAACCGAAGTTGTCTAGGTCCCGTGCGGAAGTACGGCGAACATTTTATCAGCGATGATCTGGTTCCCCACGGGCCCCAAATGGCTAAAGTCAACAAAGCGCGCGTCGGGATCTTTATCAAAGGCGTCGGCAAGGTCGAAGAAATTGTCATTTCGATAATTGTCAAACAGATTGTAAGCCGCCTGCATCACGGCGTCACCGCCCGGATGATCGTTCACTTCACTTTGACGAAGCCGCATCTCATCTTTCGTCAGCGGCTTATGCCCGGCAAGCAGAGTCGGTTGCCAAAAAAAGACGCAGTGAAATCCATATTCCTTTGCCAACAAATCTGCCAGCCAGATATTCTTAACGTAATTTTGGTACGTACTTTGAGCCATGGAGCTCAGTTGCTCGGGCGTCAGATGAGTGCGGTCGCGGCCAGCGTTCGAGCCGACTAATATAGATCTGAGTTCCATCAGCGTTCGATAAGTATTGGTGCGCTTTAGATATTCCAGGCTCGCGCCGTTGTTTCCAAGGCTTTCAAACTGTCGCTTGGTCTGCAGGAAATTGAAGTGGGCATCCGGGACGCTGGACTGATAAGGCAGGTAGGAGTCGGTAACGCCGTCGTAAAAAATAACCAAGTCTGGTTTTTGTTGGTCCTGCTTGAGCGAAAGCATCAGTTGAATTAGCTCTTGCGTGCTAACCCAGCCTTTCTCACCAAAGTTCTTCACACATACTTTCCTGCCCGCATCGGAGTATTTCTTCGCGAGTAAAGAAGGGATCGTATTCCAGTCGGGTACCCCCGTCCCCCACAGAGAGGAGTTTCCAAACATCCAAATGCTGTAGGCGCCGGCATCGCAGGAGGAATAAGTTGTTTTCCGAATGCCGGCAGCATCTACATTGATGGTCTCACCGGCGTACGGCGCCCTGCGCCAAATCACGTAGGATTGATATTGAAGGTTGTTGATCGTCTCCTTCCATTCGCGCAAATAGCGGGTGGCCCATGGCTGATTTTCATAGATGGAAGGCGGAGGCGGAATTTCGACCGCTGCTGTGTATTTCAAATCGAGATACGAAACACCCTCGCCGAAAATGAAGAGAGCAACGAGAATGGTGACCGAAATGCAGAATCTCACGCCGAATTCTTTCAAGGGCTTGCGCATCAGGCAGCATCCGAAAGCAGCTGCGTCAACGTTTTTAAAAAAGCGGGCATTCTCCGTCCAGGCGATAGCACTTCTTCTTTGCAGAGTCGCATCGATTGCAGCGCCTGCTAAAAAAGGCGATACAGCATTGGCGCCGATACCGTCTCGCCGGTCTGAGCGATTGCGAACACATAAACAGCGACGATGATCGCCAGCGGCGCAATCCACACCCACCGTTGCTTCGATATCATTCCGGCAATTGCTTGACACCGAGGAGATGAAAAGTTTGCAGCTGCGAGGCCATCCAGCAGCTTCCCCACGGCGACAGAGCAGAAATATCCGATCGCAATCGTAATCACGAGCAAATACATGCTATCAGGCAATGCGCGGTAAAAATACGATCTGGCCGAAAATATCGCGGAAACCATCGACCACGCCTGAGCTCGGGAGTTGGCGCGAAAAACAATCCATCCGAGGCTTATCACGGCAAAAGTATACGCCCAGCCCAAGGCTGTGCTCATAATTCCCGAGAAGGCCATTCCGGCTCGCCGCTCAATTTGTTGCCACTGGCGATGCAGTATCAGAAGGATGCCCTGGTAGGCGCCCCAGACGACGAACAGCAAACTGCCGCGGTGCCACAGTCCAAACAAAATCATGGCGATAAGTAGCGTGAAGTTCCGCCATAAGAGACCTCGCCGGAGGGATGCCAGCGGCAGAAATACATAATCTCTAATCCAAAATGACAGTGACATGTGCCAGCGTGTCCAGAAAACAGACGGTGAAACGGAAAGATAGGGCCGGTCGAAATTCTCCTGCAATTCAAATCCAAATAATCTCGCTGCGCCAATCACCAAATGCGAATAACCGGCAAAGTCCATAAATAGTTGGAAACCGTAGCCGATGGCTAGGGTCCAGGCGTCCAGGCCACTCCATCGAATGTTCACTCGGTTGAAGGCAGCGTTGATTCCCTGGCCGGGAGCCAATCCGTCAGCGAGAAGCTGAGCCAGCCCCAGCATAAGAAAGCCCGTTCCAATCCGCTGCAATCCGATCCCGTAGTCCTGCCACAACGGCGGTTTCTCACTGCGGAATTGCGGCAGCATGTTGGTGAGGCGGCAAATCGGCCCGGAAATTACAGTGGGCCAAAATGCCATGTATAAGCAAAATTCCAAAAACGACGGATCCAGTTCTTCCTCGCGGTAGATGTCAAAAAGGTAGCTGAGCGCCTGGAAAGTCCAGAACGAAATTCCGAGCGGAAGAACTAACTGGCGCAAGCTGTGCAGCGCCCAGAAAGGAAAAGAGGAGCTTGCAAGTTCAGGAAGGTACTTAAAGGTTCCGAGAAGAATCAAGTTGAAAACAATCCCCAACCACAGCCGCCCCTGCGTGATACGGCGCCTTAAGTACGCCCCGAGAAAATAATTGACCACGGAACTCAGAAGCAAAATTCCGAGAAACCACGGTCCCCACAGCAAATATAGAGAGTAGCTCACTGCGAGCAGAAGCAGTTGGCGTAGCCGTACTGAGCGGACAAAAATCGCCGCGCCGAGGCTTATCAGACAGCCGAGCGCGTAGGCTACAAGTTTGAATGGCATGTGATGGTCGGCCTTAGAGTGAGCGCAGATTCTATTTTTCGGTGAGAGAGGTTGTCAATAGAAGGGCGAGCAAGGCGAGTTGTGAGATGCTTCGCAAAGAGACAGTGTGTGCGGTTTTGGAACATCAACCTCGCAGGTTCGATCAGCAATATAGAAGATGACTCATGCAAGTTGATTTATGTGAAGGAGATAGTCGGACTCGTGTATTCCCGTATTCCCTCCCTTGGCAGCGAACGTGCACCGTTCGAACTATGGGTACACGCGAGGACCGTACGGACGGTGGTGAAGAAATTTTACTTTCTGGTCTTTTCAGGCCATGAAACTTCCCAAACTAATGCGCGCTGAAGACACGCACTCGCTCAAAGCGGTCATGCGGCGCGTAGAGCGGCGGCAATGGTGGCTGTCTTTCTCCGGCGTCCTGGTGACGTTGCTGCTGACGTTGGGAATCGTTTCTTTTTCTCTGACCGTCTTTTTTCTTCAACGCGACTTCTGGGATGAGCTCAATATTCATTTAGCAATGCGCGCATTAGTGGGAATGGTGTTTCTCTTCGTTGTTTATGTTGTTTACCAGCAACATCAAATCCACCGCTTCCGAATGCACCTTGTGGCGCAGGAGGAATTGTTCAGCCTGATTGGAGAAAACGCGGCGGACATGATCGCCGTTGTGACCGCGAACGGCGAGCGTCTTTACAACAGCCCTTCCTATCAAAAGCTACTTGGCTATACTCCCGAGGAATTGGAAAAGACATCGGCCTACGAACAAATTCATCCTGACGACCAACCAGCAGTCAAACTCGCGGCGGACGAAGCGAAAAAAACGGGAATCGGGCGCCGAGTTGAATATCGCATTCGTCATAAGAGCGGCGAGTGGCGTGTTCTGGAATCTACGGCAAGCGCGGTGCGTAACGACAACGGCGAAGTCGAAAAGCTCATCATAGTGAATCGCGACATCACGGAACGCAGGCACCTCGAACAGCAATTGCTCCTGTCGCAGCGGCTAGAAGCGGTCGGAAAGCTGTCGGGAGGAATCGCACACGATTTCAATAACATTCTTGGGGTGATCATTGGTTATAGCGAAGCGTTGCTGCAAAAGATGGCCGCTGACGACCCGATGAGAGAAGCGGTTGATGAAATCGAAAAAGCCGGCCAGCGGGCCGCTGCTCTTACGCAACAGCTTTTGGCTTTCAGTCGTAAACAGGTCCTCGAACCGAAAATCCTAGATCTAAATTCGATTGTCGCTGACGTTGAAAAAATGCTCCGGCGGCTGATCGGAGAGGACGTTGGGTTAGAAATTGTCGCTTCGCCAAGTTTGGGAAGGGTGAAAGCGGACCGGGGCCAGATCGAACAAGTTATTCTGAACTTGGCCGTGAATGCGCGTGACGCAATGCCTCGCGGGGGTCGATTGAAGATTGAGACGATGAACGCCGATTTAGACGAAAACGACGCGCGCAGCAAGAGATATATCGTGCCCGGACATTATGTGATGTTGCAGGTAAGCGATACCGGCATGGGAATAAGCGCAGAGGTTCAATCCCACATATTCGAGCCGTTTTACACAACGAAGGAGCAAGGCAAGGGAACCGGCCTGGGACTTGCAACGGTTTATGGAGTCATTAAACAAAGCGGCGGATATATCTGGGTCGAGAGCGAAACCGGGAAAGGCTCCAAGTTTCAGGTCTATCTTCCTCGCGCGGAGGGCGCGGTGACAGAGCCCTCCCGCAAGGAGCCTTCGCTGATAACCCGCGGACTCGGTACGATACTTGTCGCCGAAGACGAGCCATCCCTTCGAAAGCTTACGTGCAATACGCTGAAAGAAGCAGGATACAAGGTTCTCGAAGCCGAGGACGCGCCGACAGCGATTGAAGTGGTTAAGAATTTCGATCGCGACATTGACCTTCTTTTAACGGACGTAGTGATGCCGGGCATGAGCGGCCGCGAACTGGCTGAAAACTTATCTTTGAAGTGTCCTCGCATGAAAATTCTCTATATGTCCGGATACACCGACGGTGCAGTCGCGACCCACGGAGTGCTCGAATCCGGAATAGTGATTTTGCGAAAGCCTTTCTCTCGAGCGCAGTTGCAGCAAAACGTCGCGGAAATGCTCAGGAAAACTCCCGGCAAAGGAAAGACGGAAGAAAATGCTGAATACGTTGAAAGCGCAAAATGACGTCAACGCACCAAAAAAAAGAGACACGGCGCTTCCAAAGCTGCTAATCATTGATGACGACGAATCCATACGAAAAGTAATGGGGTTCCGGCTTAGAGATTCCTACAGCATCATCGACAGCGGCTCACCGGAAGAAGCCTTGGCGTTGGCGCTGCAGTATAAGCCCGACGCCATTTTGTTGGATCTGATGATGCCGAAGTATTCGGGCTTCGAGGTTTGCCAGACGCTCTCGTCTTTAAGCTTCACATCGCACATACCAATCCTGATCGTGTCCGGAGAATCCAGCGAGCGGTACAAAGCGTTGTGTGAGAGCATCGGAGCGAAAGGCTTTTTTCAAAAACCTGTAAACATCGAGGCATTGCAAAGAAAACTAGAGAGCCTGATTGTCCTCAGCCACGAAGAAACTCGGCCTAAGCCGCGGGTTCGTTTAAGGATAATGCTGAGACTTCGCGGAATTGACTCGACCGACACGGATTTTGAAATCGTCACGGCTACTGAAAACGTAAGTGCGAGTGGTTTTCTGTGCGGATGCTCAGCTCTAGTGGGACTGAATTCGATCGTGGAAGTGTTCCTTGCCTCCGACGGAGCGGCGTTAACCGGCAAGGCAAGGGTCAGACAGGTGGATTGGCCGGGGACCGTAGGTCAAAGGTGCGACTTCGAATTCCTCGAGAAGCCCATCGATTGGATCCTTCAATAAATGCGCGAGAACTTATTCTAACTGGCGAGCTTGAAGTCTAGCTCGCTTTCCTTCGGCGCTTGTGAAAGTTCGGAGAAGGTTTTACCTTCGTCGTTGATTTTCCTCTCTTGGCGTTAGCGACAGGATCGCCGGTAGCAGCTTTTTCCACATCTCCTCCGCCCTCTTGAGCGATGTCCGCCAGCAAGCGCTTACTATTCGCGGAGCGCGGCTCTTCTGCTGCGACGTCCCGCGTGGACGCGTACTGATCGCGATGTTTTATGAGCAGCCAGGACTTCTCGGAACTGCGACCGTATCCACGTGTTCGCACCAGCACCCACGAGCCTTTTAACTTTTTCCCATGCAACGTGAACTTCAAATCTCCTTTTTGCAATGCGGCTTCCACGTTTTCCACTTCCGGTTCCCAAGTTCCGTTGTCCCATACCATCACGGTGCCACCGCCATATTCACCTTCGGGAATCACGCCCTCGAACGCCGCGTACTCAACAGGATGATCTTCTACCTGCATGGCTAGCCGCTTGACTGAGGGGTCGAGAGAAGGACCTTTGGGGACGGCCCAGGAAAGGAGCGTTCCCTTCCATTCGAGGCGGAAATCGTAGTGAAGCTGCGTGGCGCGATGTTTCTGAATCACATAAAGTAATTCGATATGCTGATCTTTTTCGCCAGCGCTCTTGCCCTCCGGTTCCGGAGAAACCCCAAAATTACGTTTTCTCTTATAGTCTTCGAGTGTCATCGCAAGCTCCAGTTTGCTGGAAGCTGTACAAACCGCTCACAAGCCTACAAGCGTCCGGGTCCCGCGACAACCCGTGATCCATGTTTGGCCGCTTCGATTACGAACGAAACCTTGCACCAGCAAGCACCAACTAAGCGGGAAGCTTTTCTGAAGACGGGTAGTGATGCTGCTGACGACCGACAGCGCCATCATATTTCTTGGTGGTTTTAAAGAGCTCAAAACGGCCGTCGGCGGCATACACTCTCACGCGATCCCGAAGAGCCTGCATTTCTTCCGGCTTCATGGTCTGAAAGCCCTTTGCGATGCCCAGGTTCTGTTCCAGCACGTCGAGCGAATCCATTCCGCTGATTGTCGTTGCCACCGGAAGACTCATAGCGTAGCGCAGAGCATCTGAAGGGGTGGCTGCTCCGTGAGTGACAATTTCACCGGAACCTCCCATGCTCTTCATCCCCAGCACCGCGATGCCTCGACGATTGGCCTCCGGCATTACGTGAGTTTCAAAACTCCGGAAAGTGGCGTCCAAGCAGTTCAGCGGCATCTGAACGGTGTCGAAGGGAAAATCCTGCGTGAGCATCCGCAAATGAATTGCAGGATCCTTGTGCCCTGTAAATCCTATGAAACGAACCTTACCTTGTTGCTTGGCTGCTAACAGAGCCTCCGCTGCCCCGCCCGGAGCGAAAATCAGATCCGGATCGTTGTAATAAATTACTTCATGAATCTGCCAAACGTCCAAATAGTCTGTCTGAAGGCGGCGCAAGGATTCTTCGAGCTGTTGCATGGCGACATCCTTGCCGCGTCCGTGGGTGCAAACTTTCGTCATCACGATGGCCTGGTCGCGCTTTCCTTTCAGCGCCGTCCCTAGCCGTTCCTCGCTCAACCCGTCATGATAATCCCAGCAGTTGTCAAAAAAATTGATTCCCGCGTCGAGGGCGCGCTCGACTAGCTCGGTAGCTTCATTCTGATCTCGCGTCGAACCGAGATGATAACCGCCAACGCCGAGAGCGGAGACTTGCACGCCTGTTTTTCCAAGGGGGCGCAAAGGAACGCGATCTGGCGAATTTGGCGCGTCTTGTCCTCCTTGTCCTGCCGACACCAGATTCGGATTTACCATCGCCGAAGCTGTCAACACAGCAGCCCCCTTTACGAATGTTCTACGAGTCAAGCCGCTTTCCTCGGGCACGCACAGGCCTCCAAATGGTTCGGCTACTTTGGAACGATCGGGTACGGGTGCCCAGTATTTGCCGTTGCCTGGGTCATTTCCTTAACTTCTTCTGATTGCATATCAAGAGGGAATCCATGCGCCATGCGGGCTTCAGGATTGTCGAATTTAAGCGATACTTTGTACAACTCGAAGTGGCCGTCCGCTGAAGCCAGACGGGTACGATCGCGCAGAGCCTGCATTTCGTCAGGTGTCATGGGCTGAAAATTTTGCGCAATCCTCAAATTCTGATGCAGGACGTCCAAGCGCTCCATTCCAGTAATAGTGGTAGCCACCGGGAGGCTCATGGCATAGCGCAGCGCTTCCTCTGCGCTTACAGCGCCTTCCTGGATAGGCTCACCGTGTCCGCTCAGGGGCTTCATGCCCAGAGGAGCAATGCCGCGGCGAATCAACTCCGGCAAGACTTGAATTTCAAAGCTATGAAAGTTTGCGTCAAAAGAATTCAACGGCATTTGCACTGCGTCAAACGGGAAATCCGTTTGGAGCATACGCAAGTGAATGGCTGGATCTTTATGGCCGGTAAAACCGAGGAAACGAACTTTTCCTTGCTGTTTCGCTTTCAGTAATGCCTCAGCGGCTCCGCCGGGCCGCATAAATAGGTCCGGATCGTTTTCGAAGGAAACTCCGTGAATCTGCCACAGATCCAGATGATCGGTTTGGAATCTGTTGAGAGACTCTTCTAACATTCGCAATGCCAGAGAACCGTCGCGGCCGTGGGTGCACACTTTGGTCATCAAAAAGACTTTATTTCGCAGGCCTTTGAGACCTTGACCCATCCAATTTTCGCTTTTTCCGCGGTGGTACTCCCAGCAGTTGTCGAAAAATGTGATGCCGTTGTCCACTGCTTCATGGACTATCTTGATAGCAGTCTGTTCATCCTGCGCGTCGCCCAGATGGTGTCCCCCAAATCCAAGTGCGGAAATCTGTACGTCGTGTTTGCCGAACTTTCTAAGAGGTATCGAGCCACTGCTGGCCGGAGAAGTCGAAGTTCCCTGAGCTTGCGGAGGAAAAATCTTTGGTGCCATGGTCACGGCCTCAGTCTAAGCTTCGATGATTCGATTGCGGACTGCATAGCGCACCAACTCACTCACGGTGTGCATTTGCAGCTTGCGCATAATGTTAGCACGATGGGTTTCGGCGGTCTTTACACTGATATTCAGGAGCGCTGCAACCTCCTTGCTGCTCTTGCCTTCGGATAAAAGTTGAATGATTTCTCGTTCGCGTGAAGTAACTCGGTTTCGAGGCCCCTCCGCTCGCGGGTGAACGCTTCCGCTGCTCGAATTAAGTATTACCTCAGTCACGCGTGGCGCAAAGAACGGTTTGTGGTTTGCAAGGTTATCGAGAGCGATTGAGAGGTCGCGGTCCGAGTCGGACTTGACGATGTAGCCTCGTATGCCGGCCTCGATGACCTCGCGGATAAGCTGATCCGAGTAATGCATCGACAACATCAATATCTCCGTTTTTTCCGAAACTTTTTGGATTCTCTTGGCAGCTTCCAAGCCGTTTAGTTCGGGCATGGTAATGTCCAAGATAGCGATGTCCGGTTTGAGCTCCTTCGCTTTCGCTACGGCTTGCACTCCCGTTTGTGCCTCTCCACAGATTTCCCAGCCCCTCTTCGTTTCGATGATTGCCTTGATACCTCGCCGCATAAGATCATGGTCGTCCGCAATGAGCACTTTGATCGTGGCCATAAGTAGGGTTGTCTCCCAAGTTCCGAGTTCTATAAGACCCATAACCGTGCCTCAGACTAGTCAAGCGGGCCATACCGTGATTACCGCAGATTCTCAGCGGCTTCCCTTTAGGCCTAAAAAGGACGGCGTTTGCGAGTCATGCGCAACGCCGTAAACTGTTTTCGGTGACGAAATTAACCGAAAATATCATTCTTCGCTGACTGGCGGGAGACATAAAATCTACGCATGGCGCGAGGGTGGGAAAGCAAGGCCGTTGAAGGTCAGGTCCAGGAGTTCGAATCCAAAGAAATCCGTGCGCATAAGAGGCAGTTAACGCAAACACAGGTGGAAATTCGCCGGCAGAGAGAAATACTTCTTTTGTCGCGAGCTCGCGTTGAGAAACAGTTGCAATCCAGTCAGGACCCGCGCTATCGGGATCAACTCAACCGGGCTCTGGCCGATCTCGACGCGCAGCTTTCCAAGCTGAGAGAAACTGATTAAGGCGCGGCGGGGATGTAGTGGTCCTGAACTCTTTCCTATTCAGTCGGCAGCAAATCAATCGTGTGGACGCGCAGGGTCAGAGTCGTCGATAAAAACGACACCGACGCCATTTTGGCTTTTTTCGCGCCCGGCATCAAAATGAACCACCGTTCCACGCAAGGAAATTACGCTGGAGGCCGCCGGATCTCCAGTGGCTTCGATCACTACGCGCACTTCCGATTGCAATTTCGGACGGTTGCTCAAACAGAGATATGCTCCCTGTAAGTTCAAGTCCCGCACGGTTGCTTTTTCCTCGAACGTCCTCCCGTCCTCGGATAGCCCACTTACTACTGCAGTGAACCGGAACCGGCGCCGCTGCCCCACTCGTGACGCGCGCATCTCGACGTTTACCCCGCGCTCGCTCATAGTAATGGTCATTCCCTCAGTAGCCGCCCAGCTAGCAGGGAACTCCTGACGCGCCGCGGAAAGAAAGCCGTCCACTATCTTGTCGGTTGAGTCGGGATCGTGATGAAAAAGGACCAGGTTTCTTACCTTCGCTTCTCTCGCAATCTTCACGCCTTCCAGCCAACTCGAATGGCCCCAACCTTTGCGTTCCGAAGCCAGTTGCTCCGGCGAATATTGGGAGTCGTATATCAATACATCCGCCCCCTGCGCGAGTTGCCGAAGATTCTGGTCATACTCCGGGAGGCCCGGCTCATTGTCGGTCGCGTAGACTATCGAGCCGCCGGACGTTTCCACGCGATATCCCAGGCATCCCTGTGGATGGTTCAAGAATCTAGCTGTAATTTGGGTGCCGTTGATTTCCCATTTGTCGCCGCCGCTGATTTCATGAAATTCGCGAGCCGCCGTCATCATACTGACTTCTACGGGGAAGTATGGACTTGCAAGCTGCGCTTCAAGAACTTGGCGAAGACTGCTGGGCCCGAGGTATTTCGACTGAAAACTGTAAAAGTGGAAGCGGTTCTGCGATTGGAAAAAAGGGTTGAAGAAGGGAATACCTTGGATGTGATCCCAGTGGTAATGCGTAACAAGAATGTGGGCTTCGATTCCGTGCCCATGGTGGGACTTTGTCCAACGGTTTCCGAGCATTCGCAAACCCGTGCCGCAGTCCAGAATAAACGGGGTACCGTCGGGCGCTATTAGTTCCAAACAAGGCGTATTGCCGCCATAGCGCCATGTATCGCGCTCAAGCGTCGGCGTCGAGCCGCGCACTCCCCAGAAGGTCAGTTTGGCAACGTGGTGGGTCATCGCCGAGGCGAATGTTGATGCTTCCCGCTTGCGCTCCATCGCAAATTTCAGAGGTTCGGGAACTGTTGCAATGGTAGGCGGTGGCGGCGATTGAAGTCAATCCAGTTTCATGCGCAAAGTTCATTCCGGAGGCTGTCGCCGCTTCCGGTCCTATTGCGTCACAGACACCATCCCACCACTGTGCACCAGCGCGGTCAGCGAGTAGAATTTAGGCGATGCAAACGCAGTCGCATGGACACAACGGACATACTCACGATCACGGCCACAGCCATGGCTTGGGTGGGCATTCGCATGTTCATTTGCCGCTGGAGGGCATGACTGGCGTCTTGGGTGCTGCCGTCATTGCTACATTCCTTCTGGTAGCAGTCGAGCTGGCCGCGGGCTACGCCGGGCATTCCATCGCGCTGGTTAGCGACGCGCTCCATAACCTGACGGACGTTCCGACACTTGTGATTTCCTGGCTCGGCATGCGTTGGGCTAAGCGCCCTCCGACGGCAGAGAAAACCTATGGCTATCATCGAGCGGGAATTCTTGCCGCGTTTGTGAACGCCACGCTGTTAACAATTTTGTCGCTCTTCTTAGTGTATGAATCGATCGCGCGCCTGCGTCATCCGGTTGAAGTCCAAACCGGGATCATGCTGTGGGTTTCATTGTTTGCGCTTGTCATCAATAGCGGTATCACGCTTGCAGTTCATAGCGGCCGGCACGACCTGAATATCCGCGGGGTCTGGATTCACAATTTAGGCGATGCGCTTTCGAATGTTGCAATCGTAGTGGGCGCGCTTTCCATTCGCTGGACAGGCGCCCTCTGGATAGATCCGGTCATCGGTACGGCAATCGGTGTAATGGTGTTTTGGTCCGGAATCGGCATTCTCCGCGAAAGCAGCCATATTCTTCTTGAAGGGCTGCCTAGGGAAATGCGTCTCGACGCTGTAGCCACTGCCGTGCTGCGCGTTCCAGGTGTGCAAGAAGTTCACGACGTTCACATTTGGACTTTAGGCACCGATCTCACCGCCCTGTCGTGCCACATATGCATCCCTGACATGCATATGGAAGAAAGCGAAAGAGTCCTCAAACAAGTTCGGGATGTTCTGGCCCACGACTTCAAAATAACGCACACCACAATCCAGTTCGAACGCGCCGGACTACCTGCGGAAGCCGGCCCCTATATGCCTGAGCCCGCCCGCCGCTTGGAAGAGTGATGTCCCGAAGTGTTTGTTCTTAAAGAAAACAGGATTTCAGAGGGGTGACTGAAGTGGTGTGCCGCGTTCTTGATTCACTCTTACAGTGGCGTCCGCATCGAGATCACTTGCAGCAATCGTGTAGCGGCTGCCTGCCGCGGTTATATACACAATCCGGTCGTTTGCATGCGTAAATGCCACTGCCTCGATCCAGGTTCCGTCGTTCATTACTAGGGTGAACTCTCCCTCGTCTGGAAGCGGAGCTTCATCCTGACGCTCTGCTACGTTCTGAGGAGCATCGGACTCTTCACCGGCTCGCTGACTTGCAGGGACATGCGACGCAGCCATAGCGGAGCGTTCCGGCGATTGATTCTGATCTGACGGATCAATCGACTGGTCGCCGCCCGACTGCGCCACGTTCGCTTGATCATCCGGGGACTGATCGGCAGATTCGTCGCCTTCAGCCGGAACGAAATACCCACCTCCGCCATAAAACAGATAAAATCCAGTTCCTCGAGGCGTAGCTGTAGGCGGTAGACCTGGAGTGTGGGGAGGCTTATGTCGGATTATCGGACTTGATGCGTTTTGCCGCTGAGAAGAGCGTCCAGCGCCGGAAGCCGCGACTGCACGGACATTGGCTCTGCTAGAGGTTGAGCCTTGCATGCTGACGGGATGTGAGGAGACGGCAGCAGACGAAGCAGGGCGCGCAGCAACAGGGGCCGAAGCCCCGGAACCATGTTGGGCGTGAGCAAGAGGGCAAATACCGAGAGCAGTGGCGAGAATCGTGAGAATCGGGCCGAATTTGAACCTAACTTTCAAAGCTCTTTGCACTCGTCTTATCAGACGCGCCGCACAGACCGACGGTTGCTCAATTCTACACCTTGGCCACTCCAGATTCATTATCAGTCAGAAATGTCTCCCATCTTCCCGTCCAACGGGAACCAACTGGCGTGCGCTGGTGTCTATGACAGCTTATCGAATGTGGGGCGTCCGGCTAATGTGTTCGTACGCTTTTCCCTTAACGCGGGATGTGCTATAAACATCCGTTCCAAGGACGCTCAGTGATGTTGCAACCAAATGCCGTGAATCATCAGGCGGACCAAGTGGAGTCACCGACCGGCCAGAACTCATCGAAACCTGAGCCGGAAATTGCATCCGCATTCTGCCCGAGTTGTTCGGCCCGGCTGGCACAGCGAAGTTGCAAGCTGATTTGCCCCAGTTGCGGTTATTATATGTCTTGCTCGGATTTTTACTAAACTAGGTCCGCGGGAAAGCAAACTGCGTGGCTTTTTCGTCTCACAGCTGTCGAAATAAGGATTAAAGACTTTCAGGAGGCGCGAACGTGGCATTGAGGATGACGGATCAAGAAGTGAACGGCGTTACCGTACTCGAGATTGAAGGGCGCATTGTGCTCGGCGAAGAGAGCAACGCATTTCGCGAGAAAGTGAAGAGCCTGCTGGCCGCGGGCAAGAAGAAGATCGTGCTGAACCTCGCGAACGTTGGCTACATTGACAGCGCCGGTCTCGGTACGCTTGTGGCTACGTTTCACAGCGCCCGCTCGCAAGGAGCCACGCTAAAACTGGCTAACTTGGGGTCTAAATTTAAGGAAGTGCTACAGGTCACGAAGCTGATGACCGTGTTCGACACGTACGACAGCGAGGCTTTAGCAGTTCAAAGCTTTGCCAAGTAAGTAGTCCAAACGGCAACCGTTCCGAATGCGGCCCAGTTCAAGTCTGGGCCGCGCACGTTTTTGGTTATTGGTCCACCTTTCCTTCGATACGATAAATAGCGAGCCCGCTGAGCAATTTGGGGTAAAAATCCGTGGATTTCTGAGGCAGAACGTCGCCGCCCAATGCGATTTCGACTACCTGCTGCATGCGCACGGGATTTAGCAAACATGCCAATTGAGCTTCACCTTCGTCGACCGCCGCGATTGTAGCGTCAAGTTCGCGCTCGTAACCGACGTTTTTTCCCGCTTCAACCGCTTCGGCCGTGATGCCCAAGCCTTTTTCTAGAATCAAGCGATGCAGTAACACAACATCCAGCCCACGCTGCGCTTCAGACATGTCCGGCAAAACGGTTTCGAGATCCACGTCCCTCCGCAGCACGAACAAATAGAATGCACCGGCGCTGCCATCGACCGTGCCCGGATATATGCCGATAGCCCGACGTCCGTGATTCTGTCCTGCAAAGTCTTTGCGGAACTCGGCGTAGCTTGCGGCGCGCTCTTCGGAATTAAGGAATGGATACCCATACCAATCAAAAAATGGAGTAAGTATTTTGCGGAACTGCTGAAAGTCAAAATTTGCAATATTTCGAACCAAGCGGTGCGTTGGGAGAATGGTCAGTCCTCGCGAGTGCGTGTTTATGAATGTCATCATCGCAAACTCATGAGCTGCTGATGGATCGATCCTTCCGAGTTGCGCGCGGCATTCGTTGCGAAAATTCAGGGCGGTTTCGTAACGATGGTGGCCGTCCGCAATGACGAGTTTCTTATCGGTCATAGCCGACTGAATTCGGCGAATAAAGGCAATATCGGTGACCGGCCACAGCCGGTGAGTCACAGCGAATTCATCGTGCACTTCGAACGGGGCGGGAGTCCGCGCAATCTCTTCCAGGTAGGTATCAATCTGTCTGGGCGCATCGTCATAAAGCATAAACAGCTGGCCGGTCTGAGCGCGTGTGTGCCGCAGTAACTCGATGCGGTCGGCTTTTGCAGCGGAATGTGTCCGTTCGTGGCGGAAAACTATTTTCGCCTCGTAATCTTCCACGCGGCTGAGGGCGATGAAACCGATTCTGACTTTGCGTGTGTGTGTACCCGGTACCAAATATTCCTGCGAGTACACGTAAACAGCGGGAGATTCGTCCTGGAGCAAGATTCCCCGTGCGATCCACTCTTTGATTGTTTCCCCGGCCCGTGTATAGACATCATTCTGGCCCGAATCGTCAGGAAGCGGCTTACCCTTTTCGATTACGATCAGATTGTAAGGATTCGCGGCGTAATACTGTTCCTGCATTGCGGGAGTTATCTTGTCGTAGGGTTGAGTAACTACGTCGTCCAGCTTGACGCGATTTGTATCGTAATGCAGGGCGCGAAAGGGATGAACTTCAGCCATGGAGCCTCTCGTAGCGGAGCAAGCGCCGCAGAAACAGAACATTGTAGCAGCGAGCACGGCCTAAGTTGTAGCCCGTCATGGCCTCAATTATTCGATCGGAGGTGCGAAAGGTGACAATCTTGGCCGCACCACATAAAATTTGAAGGTTCTGGCGGTACTTTCTAATGGAGCGAGCCGAATGGTACTTGAAGAGAATCGATTTGCCGATGTGCGAGCGTTGATTTTCGATCTCGACGGCACGCTGATCGATTCAAAACTCGATTTGGCGCTCTCGATAAATGCCATGCTCAAACGCATGAGCCGCGCAGAGCTCCAGCATGAAGAAATCTTCGGAATGGTGGGAAATGGCGCTCCGGTGCTTGTTCGACGAGCTTTGGGAGCCGAGACGCTGAAAACCGCGAGCGACGAAGAGGCTGACACCGGCCTCGCCTATTTTCTCAGCTATTACCGCAACCACATGCTCGACAACACAGTCACTTATCCCGGCGTCCGCGAAGGACTAGCCCTTCTTGAAAAGCATCCCATGGCAGTTTTGACCAACAAGCCTGTAAATTTCAGCCGCGCGATCCTGGATGGCTTGGGTCTCTCGCGCTATTTCCGGTTTGTTTACGGAGGGAACAGTTTCGAGAAAAAGAAGCCTCATCCGATGGGGGTGGAAACCTTGTTGCGGCAACTAGAGGCGAAGCCCGAGGAAGCGATGATCGTCGGAGATTCCGAAATCGATATTCAAACCGCTCGCAATTCCGGCATTTGGAGCTGCGGTGTGACTTACGGGCTTGGACTAGAAGGTCTGCGTGCCTTTCCGCCAGACTTAATGCTGGACAGCCTGACGGAACTTCCAGCACACCTTATTCACAGGTCAATATGATCTAAGGTGCCCAACGCTCTATTTCTTTCCGTATTCGGCTTTATACCACTGCCAGGTTCGTTGTAGACCCGCCTCGAAATTAATCTGAGGCTCGTAGCCGAGCACTTTACGCGCGAGCGAGACGTCGGCTTGGGAGTCGCGAATATCACCCGTGCGGGGAAGTTCAAACTTGGCCTGAATGTTTTCTCCAGTAATCTTCTCAAGAAGTTTTAGAACCTGATTCAGCGTAATGCGCGCGCCGGTGCCGCCGTTAAACACCATCCCCGACGCACCCTCCGCTTCGCACGCGCGTAAAGTCTCGTCCACAATATTGTCGATAAAGGTGAAATCGCGCGATTGCTCTCCGTCTCCATACACAACCGGCGGCCGCCCTTCGATCACCGCCAGCATAAATCTCGAGAGCACCCCAGAATACTGTGAAGTAGGATCCTGCCGGGGTCCGAATACGTTGAAGTAGCGAATGCAGACGTTCTCCAGGCCGTAGACGCGGCCAAAAACCTGCGCATAAAGTTCTCCGACATATTTTGTTATTCCATAAGGAGAAATAGGATCAGGCCGCATCGCCTCGGTCTTCGGAAGCAAAGGCGTCTCTCCGTACGCAGATGAGGAAGCGGCAAAGACGAAACGGCGCACTTTGGCATCCCTCGCTGCTATCAGCACATTCAAAGTGCCATCGATATTCACATGGTTCGTTTCGATGGGATTCTGTACGGAGCGCGGTACAGATGTTCGCGCAGCCAGGTGAATCACGTAGTCGGCGCCTCGACACGCCGCCTGTATGCTCGCCAAATCAGTTACGCTTCCTATGCGCAGGTCGATCTTGCTGCGAACATCTGCAAGGTTGGACTCTTTGCCCGCAGAAAGATCATCGAGCACGACCACGTCGTGGCCGCGGCCGACAAGCTTGTCAACGATGTTCGAGCCTATAAATCCGGCGCCACCCGTAACCAGGTAACGCATTCAGGAAATCTCCTTTACGCTGTCAGCTTCCGGGAATTGGTGTCTCAGAATCGGTTTACTATAGCTTGGCACACCGCGGCGGGACATAATTATTTGTCCTTTTATCGGCCGGCTGCCCAGCCACGAGGTCATCGTGTTCGAGTGCATTACGACGGACCACCAAAAATTCTTAGGGAGTTTTCTCTCAGTCGTATTGCTCGCTTTCTTAGCTGTCGTCTCCTGTCTCGCGACTTATTCTTCAGGAGCCCACAGTTCCTCCGTCGGCCTTCCTGGAGTGAACGGCAGATCTGAGGGTAATGCTAACGAGTTAACAATGCCTTTTCGCATCGGTGAGACGTTGACTTACCATGTCTCCTGGGCTGGATTCTCAAGCGCCGCAACAGCAGAACTAAGCGTACCGGAACATCGCGAGATTCTCGGCTGGAGGACTTGGCATTTCCGTGCCTCCGCTCACACGCTCAGTCCTCTCCGATCTTTTATGACCGTGGATGACCAACTCGACTCGTATGCTGACGTCAAAACGTTCGAGAGCCGGCAGTATGAAATTCACCTCAGCGAAATGGGCAGTAATGAAAATCAGATTTTAGATCCTTCTTCAGTAGCCCAACTGCATCGCGCTGCTATTCCCGTGGTCGCGGTGTTGCCAGGCACGCTGGACCCGCTCGGAATGCTGTTCGCGCTTCGCACCATCGATTGGAGTCAGACGCCCGAATTCCGGGCGCCGATCTATGATGGTGAGGACCTCCTCGAAGTTCGCGCTCGCCTTGAAGTGCTTAATGAAACTGTGGCGGTTGACGCAGGGAATTTCTCGGCCACGCGCATTTCCATACACCTTTACAAAAAAGGTGCGGAAGCAACGCGGGAGAGTTTCTCGTTGTGGCTGGCAGGCGATTCCTCGCGGACACCTGTTATGTTGCAGGCCGAGCTTCCTATGAGTAGCGTACGGATTGAACTGACTTCCTCTCGGCGGTAATTCGCGATCCGTGTCAGCCGGAATTAATTTTCCGGCACAACCCAGTCTTCGGGTGGAAAATCAATCTGCCAGAATGTAGGCGACGGGTTCAAAAATTCGACGCCCATCTGCGCCTTCCCTGCCTGAGTGTTTCCTAGATAGACGATCCGGCATTCCTGCGTTTGTTGCGTGGCATTATTGAAAACAAAAATCTTCTGGTTGGCGACTACCTGAGCGGTTAGCGAGATCAAAGCCCCGTGGGCGTTAACCACCAAAGTTCGCGTTTCCTCGTTAAAATCGTGATTCTGCGTGGTTTTTCCGCGCACCACTATCGGAACGCTCAGCAGCACCCTCATGCTGCGGCGCCGCCCTGGATCGGTGATCCAAGCCTGCTTTTCCTTTTGGGTTGTGAGTGGAAATCCCATAATTTCAAACCATAGCGTTCAACGGCGACGGAGGCAATAGGACTATCTTACTAGTCGAGTCTTTAAGTAAACAGGGGACGGAACGGGTGTAGAGCTTACGATCATAGGATCTTCGGTGCCGACCAGACCGAGATATGCGGTCCCAGAGAAGTCAGCAGTTGACGATCTTCTCGCGGTGTTGTTTTACGTGACGCGTGGCATTTCGCGTATCGATTACCAGTTTCGCATTCTTCACGATTTCATTAAAATCGTAACTTGAATGATCGGTCGAAATCAGCACGCAGTCGTATTTCGCTAAGCTCGCCGGAGTCAACTCCACCGATCGCATTTTCGAGAAATCGTAGTGCCGCATCTTGAATAGCGCCGGGAAATATGGGTCGTTGTAATCCAGCAGCGCCCCATTTCCGGTTAGCAATTCGAGCAGCTTAAGAGAAGGGGATTCCCGCAGGTCATCCACATCCTTTTTGTAGGCCATTCCAAGCAACAACACTTTCGAACCTTTTAAGCTCTTTTCCCGCTCGTTCAGCGCTTTTACCAGTGCGTCCACCACGTGATAGGGCATGGCGGTATTGATCTCACCGGCTAGCTCAATAAAACGGGTCGCAAAATCATATTCTCGCGCTTTCCAGGAAAGATAGTATGGGTCAACAGGTATGCAGTGTCCTCCAAGGCCGGGTCCTGGATAGAAAGGCATAAAACCGAAAGGCTTCGTGGCTGCGCTGTCGATCACTTCCCAGATGTCGAGATCCATCCGCAAGGATAGCTGTTTCAGCTCATTTACTAGAGCAATGTTTACGCAGCGAAATATGTTCTCCAGCAACTTGACCATTTCCGCCGCGCGCGTGGAACTCACCGGAACCACTCGCGAAACGATTTGCGCGTAAAGTCCCGCCGCGGCTCGTCCGCTCGGAGGATTGATGCCGCCGACTATTTTCGGAATCTGCGCAAGCCCATATTGTTTGTTTCCAGGATCTTCGCGCTCCGGCGAAAATGCCAAGTAAAAATCCGTGCCGACATTTTCTGACCCGTCACCCTTTGCGATGGGACAGTGCAAGCCACCCTTTTCTAAAATCGGCAACACGAGTTCTTCGGTAGTGCCCGGGTAAGTGGTGCTCTCGAGAACTACAAGCTGATTGCGCTGCAGGTTCGGCGCAATAGATTGCGCCGTCTTCTCCACGTAACTTAGATCCGGCTCGCGCCGTTCGTCCAGCGGCGTAGGCACGCAGATGAGCACGGCATCCATTTCGCGCAATTTCGTAAAATCCGTGGTCGCATCAAAACGTTTTCCTTGCACGTGGTGCTGGATCTTGTCCGCTGGTATGTGCTGAATGTACGACTGTCCGGCATTCAGTTTCTTTATTTTTTCCTGATCGGTATCAAATCCGGTCACTCGGTGACCCACATCTGCGAATCGAAGAGCCAACGGAAGGCCGACGTACCCGCACCCGATGATGCCGATTTTGAGATCTTTTCCCGCAAAAAACTCCGGCTTGCGATCTACGGCCATTCTGTTCCCTCTCTTCGCGAGTAATGACAGCTGCCGCAAAACTTAAGAGCGACAAATTGAGTGCAAAACACTATAACAAGAATTCGAAGGAGCATAAACATTGCTGCGCTTGGACGTGCGAAGACTGCAAGTCGTTTTCGCATCCGGATGGAAGTAAAGACAGCTCCGCCAAAGGATCATTAGTCGTTCAAGGACGATGCCTTTGCGGGAACCGAGGACGAAAGCGGAGACTAGTAGGCGTTGCGCCCGATCATTGCAGAAAGAACGGTCAACACGATGATGCGAAGATCGAAGAAAAAACTCCAATTTTGCAGGTAGTATAAATCATATTCCAGGCGCTTCTGAATTGACGTGTCGCCTCGCCATCCATTCACTTGCGCCCACCCTGTGATTCCCGCCTTTAGCCAATGCCGGTTGTTGTACCGAGTTATATCGTTGAGAAACTTCTGAACGAAGTGCGGACGTTCCGGCCGCGGGCCTACCACGCTCATGTCGCCCTTGAGAACGTTGATAAACTGAGGCAGTTCATCCAGACTCGTCTTCCGCAGAAACGTGCCCAGGCCGGTCCTTCCGGAATCATTCTCAGTCGTCCAGTGAGTATCGCTCTCCGCGCACGCACAGACTTTCATAGTGCGGAATTTCAGCATATGAAAAAGCCTGCCATTAAGGCCTACGCGGTCTTGTGAAAAAAACACAGGCCCAGGCGAGCTGCAGCGGATAGCAAGCATAATAAAGGCGAAAACGGGGGCGGTCACCACTACCACAAAGGCGGAAAACAGGATGTCAAATGCCCGCTTCAGGAGATTGTAATCCAGCGATTCGGCGGGCGTAGTGGTGAGGTCAAGCATTTGCATACGCCCCAGTTGGAAGAGTCTTTCGCGCGCCACAATACCTTCCCCCAGGTCCACGATAGCCCGTACCGGAATCCTCAGGTGCTCGAGCGCTTTCAATATCTTCGGGATCTCGTGAAACTCAGCTGGATCGATTGCAATCACCGCTTCGTCCACACCTTGCTCGACGTCCAATTCGCCTACAGCTTCCAGTTCGTGCACGGGTTTGTCGGTCAAGGCGACGAGTTGTCCGGGCAAACGCACAAATCCGGCTACACAGCATGACCCCAGCGGCATCTCTAGTAGCCGGAAGACTGCAGTGTGGGCGTATTGATCGGCACCGACAATCAGCAGGCGGACTGGCTTGCCGTCGACAAGCTTCAGCCGAACGTACACTCGAAAACAGGCTCGCATCAGGACTGTGAAAAATAGAAGAAGTGCAGCCCAAATTGCGAACAGTCCGCGGGGGAAGATAAAATCCTGGCTAAAAAAAAGAGCGGCAAGCAGAACGGCGCTGGTGGCGGCATTTGCGGACAGAGCAGCACGTGTTCCCGTACGTTCTCGGAATAGCTCTTCGAGATTCGTTACGCCATAGCGCTCCGCAAGGACTGCCCAGACGAATGCTGCGAGAGCCAGTAACCTGAAATTGCCGTAAGAGTCGAAGTCCGCCGCACGCTCGAGGCCTTTCCACACATGCGTCCATATGTGCCAGCCTAATTCGAACGCCAGAAAAGGAAGCAGATAGGTAACGACTCTAAGACAGAACCGATAATACTTAAGGCGAAGAATCATTGGCAGAAATTCCTTGTTCCAGGTGTTTCAAATGAATGCGGAATAGTTGGGGCCTAACGCAACTGGAGAACTTCATTCAATTCAAAATACCGAGCGCGAAAGGGCTTTAGTCTATGGCGTGCGTTTATGGCTCCGACATCGGACGCGCGAGAGCGTACGAATGAGAGGGCAAAGCAATCAACGTCCCACAACTTCTTCCTGAGCTGGCGAGAGCCTGACAGTACACAAAATGTTCAGGAAGAATTCGTCGTACGCTCGCAGCACTCTCGCTTTGGTGAAGTGTAGTTCCGCGTGAATGCGGCCGTTCGCGCCAAGTACGCGGCGCAATTCGACGTCTTTTTGCAGTGAAATCACGGCGGCAGTGAGCGCTTCGAAATCCTCGGCAGGCACGATCACACCGCAGTTTGCCTTTCGGATTATATGAGCGGCTTCGCTATTCTCGTTTACAGCTGCAACGATGGGTCGGCCCGCAGCCATATACGTTAAGAGCTTGCACGGAATTACCGCATCTTCGATAGCCGCGATCTGGTTTAAGAGAAGCAAGTCTGCGCCTGCATACATCTGCGACATAACTTCAGAAGGTTGCAGAGGCAATATCCTGAGACCGGGGGCGCGATCTTCTGCGGCTCTCTTTAATGCCGGCAATTCCTCGCCCTGACCCACAAGAACCCAAGCCAAATCCTTTTCGTCCTGAGAACCTTCCGCCGCGTTTACCACGTTCATCAAGTTTTGTTTCTTCCCCATGTTTCCGCTGTGAAGCACGAGGAATTGCTCTCCGGAGAAACCATTTGCGCGCCTGAATGTTCCATCGGATTCAACTGGACAAATGCGTTCGGTGTCAGCCCAATCGGGAATCAACTGAAATTTCTCAAGCGCTACTCCGCGAGTAGTTAGTCTCTCGATGAAACCTTGGCACAAGCACACAACCGCGCGCGATTTTCGGTACATAAATCCTTCCATCGCGCGGGCTAGGCGAACGAGGAAGCCCTCCTTTAGGGTTCCAGTCGCCAGCGCGGCATCGGAAGCCAAGTCCGTCAGCTTGATGACGTACGGCGCCCTCTTTATCTTCCCCAAAACGTAAGCCGCGAGCCCTACGGTCGGAGGAGGACAGGAACAATAGATTACGTCACACTTGCCGGTGAAAAGCGCCGCAAGAAATGCAGAGATCGTGAAAGTAAAATCGTAAGCGAGTCGTTCAATCAGGCGGCTGGCCTTTGCGGGGACATAATGCGCGACGCGATGGACTATAACGCCGTTGATGATTTCCCGACGGTAGAGTGAACCGCGATAGCCATCCCACACTCTCCACTCCGGGTAGTACGGAAAGGCCGTTACAACCTTTACCTGATGACCTTGCGTCGCAAGGTGTTCACACAGACCAGTCGTGAACGGACCGACAGAGGTCTTCTCTGGTGAATAGTTAATTCCGATAACTAGAATGCGCACAATTGGTCTTCGGTAGGATTGCTAAGGCAGGAGTGTGATGATCGTTTCTAACCTGTTGCCGCCAGTTCGACGTTCGTTCTTGTTTTCATTTTTGCTGGCCCGAGATCTTGAGCAATCCACGCATAGGTGATCGCCAAGCCACGGTCCAGCGAAATCGAAGGCTCCCAGCCGAGAGTTTTCCGGAGAAGGTTGTTGTCGCTGTTCCTTCCCCGCGGGCGTTGTGGTTTGCTCGGATCGTGTCGCTTCATTAATTCTTTACCTTCGGCCTTCCGGCGGTTCACAAGATGATGGCCTATGAAGCCGCTCGCGCCTGTAACCAAAATGCGAACTTTATTTTTCATGGATGATTGTCCTTTAAGAAGTAAATGCTTCGGAGCGCGGAGAGCAGATTGAATTCAACTTTTCTGTGCGACGACCACCAAACCGTCACCTCGACCTACGCTGTTTGCCAGCAGTAAGAAAGGGAACAGCAGGATCTTTACGGCGAACATCGCCAGGGGAAACAAGAGCGGATTTCGAAGCTGCCGGGTCGCCTTCCCGGGGTGGAAAAACGCCAGAACGATAAGCGAAGAAGCCAGCCAAGCCGCAGGAGACACGTGGCGAACTTTAGTGCAGACGCAACCGGCATCGCGCAATAAGCGCTCTAGCGAGGCTTGGGAGAAATGTGCGATGTGAAATGGAACATGCCAGTTGATCCAGGCGCGAGCGAACAGCGATCTCTGCCAACTTCTGCTATTCGGACAACTGATCCAGATTTCGCCTCCGGGTTTCAGTACTCGCGCTATATCCCGGAGCATGCGCCCTGGAGCGAGCGAGTGCTCCAAAACGTTCGATAGCACGGCTACATCGTAAAAAAATACAGGCTCGAAATTAGCAATGTCGCATACGTGAACGGTGAATCCGGCTGCGCGCGCTACCGTCGCCGCTTCATTGTTCAACTCCAGACCTGTAACGTGATAGCCATTTCGGGCAAAGATTTTGAGACTGCGCCCCTCGTTGCACCCGATGTCCAACAACCGACCTGCGCCTTTGCGGCCATGGAATGACACGTCTCCGTCCGACCATGTCCAGATCCGGTAGAGAACGGAATCCAGAAAATATCCGCGCATTTTGGTATAGAGGGTTTCCTTCTCTCCGTCAAAGTTGTAATGGTTTTCATAGAGACTTCGAAGTTCCTTCGACTCGGGAAGGGGATAAATCTGCTCCAGGCCGCATTCCACGCACCGCCGGATGTCATAACTTCCATCGATCCCGAAACGAGTGTCGAATAGGTGGCTTAACAATCCCTCAAGCGAGCCTCCGCATTCCAGGCATGTAACAGTAGATGGCGCGCAGAACTCCTCCACTTTGCCGGCGGTCTCGATGGTTGAAAACTGATTCATGAATTTTGTTATTCGAAGTGGATCGCGATTATTTTCTACAGAGCAGCACAGGCTGCCAGTCCTGAGGTCCCACCAGCATTTGGGCTGTCTGAAACCCAGCTTCACGCGCGGTCTCGAATAAGAACTTTTCTTCGTAAGCAACCGCTGCTTCAGGCACAGCTAGAGACTCCACGCGGGCGTTGCCCATCTTGAACCGAAATGTATGGCGATCTCCGAACGTCGGCGGGGGATGGTCCATCGAAAAGCAAAACATAGCCATCGAACAATTAGGCTTCAAGATTCTGTAACTTTCGCGGCAATAGTTCACCAGTTCCTTTTCCAAAAGGTGGGTGAACAGGGATGACGAAAAAACCAGATCTGCGCTCGAATCTTCCAGAGGAAGTTTGTAGTAAGCATCGTCGAGTCCTTTCGTGTTGTAGGCCTTGTTGCCGTGCTCGGAGCGGTAGAACTCGAAACGCGTACGGTCGAAATTCGCGCGGCACCAGTTCAGCATTTCTTCGTCAATGTCGATACCCACGTATCTTCCAGAAAATGCTTCGTACTTGAATTGATAGTCCCGCAGAGGATGGGCAAAGCGTCCACAGCCGCAGCCAATGTCCACGATAGTAGAATCAAGACGGAATAGACCGGCATGAAACGCGTGCGTCCAAAAATCCCGGGCTTCATTCAAATAAAATATCTGGTTAGCAAAAATGCGATTCCCCACGCCGACGCGGACCCGCATGTGATTTGGCGGAATTCGTGAAAACTCCTCGTACATGCAATTCGGCAGCAGATCGAACGAATTTATAAGAATCTTGAACAGCGGGTTGTACGTAAGCCGCGCGGTGGACGGTATAACTCGCCGGATTGCTCGATCCAGTTTCATTTTATTTCCTTGGATATGCAGAACGCCGCCGTCTCCGTGTACCGACGAAGACGGCGCAATCTTAAGAAATCATTTTCGCTATGAGTTCGTTGCGGTCGGAGGTCTTTTGGCCAATCTCCTGGACTTTATATCCCCATGAAGCCAATAGAACGCGGCATTCTCTCTCGACATCGCTGCCATGAGTGGCCAGGAACAAAACCGGATGAAACCGTTCGAAGATGCGAGCCGCTCCACGAAGTGCGAGCAATTCCGCGCCTTCGATGTCCATCTTGATGAAGTGTGGTGGGAGGATTCTGCCACTCTCCACAAGAGAATCCAGAGTCGCGGTGGAAACCAATGCACTCCCGCTCGCTGCAAAGTGGCCCATCAAACCGCTCGGCTCGATCTGAAACCGCGCTTCTCCGACCGTGTCGCTAATCGCAACGGGAAAAACCTCCACATTGCAGGCTTGATTCAATTCCAGGTGGCTCTTCAAGTAAGGGAGATTTCGAGGCGCCGGCTCGAATGCAAATACCCTTCCCGATCCAACGAGCAAGCTGGAAAGAAGCGAATAAAATCCGACGTTAGCGCCGACGTCGTAAAAGACCGAGCCGGTACACACTTCCCGCGCAATCACTCGTTGTTTTTCGCATTCATAAGATCCGAGCCAGCAGCCGTGAGTAGCGGAACCGCTTATCCATCGCTTTCCGCGAAGGGGCCCTTGCAGAATCGGCAGTATCAGTTCGTCGGGAACGAATGCCAGAGGAATCCTGGCGATTTTGCCGAGCGCACTTTCGCTTGAGAGCTTGGAAAAATTCATATCGATGCGGATTCGGAGATTCGCCGAATCGGGATGCGACGGGTCAATCCCTTCTCCAATCGCAGGCTTCCGGACAATATGAATGCCAGTAGGAAGGTTATGAAGTTATCTTCAAAAGATGACCGGGCAACCCATATGGATAGCACAAACACGACGGCCGATAGGAGCGCATGATTGTTCATTTGCCCCGCCGCACTCGCGGAAAACTTCATAAACATCACGGTAATCAACGGAAAGAGCATCAAGCTGAACGGCCCAAAATTTGCATAGCACTCGCCGAATTGTGTTACTGCCAGACTCCCGAGATTCCCGGGCTCGTAAAGCGCGGCCATGCGAACGGCAAATCCCGCCGGTTTCTCGGGGTAAATACTTCTAGGAATCAGAAAATAAAGCACTCTCGCGTAGGACCCGCCATACAGATAATCGTATTTCGTCCCGAAGTCGTTGATCATATGCAACAGGATCATGGTGTCGTTCCCTTCGAATGCATCCATCAAAGAAGTTACCGACCTATTCCCCAGATCTCCTTCAGCATATGCCGGAATATCTTTTCCAATAGTTCTGAGATCGTGACGAAAAAAATTCCAAGCGCTGAAAAGGAAAATCAAGAGGGGAGCAATGACGAGCAGAATCACGACGGGCCGTTTCCGACGATGCAGCCAGCACGAAGCGGCAAATGACATCAGATATAGGGCAAAGAAGATACGGTTTCCAGTCATGGCAATCTGCACAAGAAATAAAAATAAAATGAGACCGCAAAACCGCCAGTCGAATTCCGCGCGCTTGATCTGCACATGCGCGAACAAGGCAGCAGCCGCGGTGAAAAGAATCTGATTGGCCTGAGAAAATTGTGAGAAGAGCACGTACGCGTCTCCCAATCGCCCGACCAATTCATTTTGCCGGCTGTACCAGTGAGAGACGAGAAAGACACCGAATCCTCCCACCATTTGGATCGTTGCCACGTAAGAGAAAATAGCCAGACCAGCCGTTACCAGTATTGCTTTTCTTAGACCGGATTCTTTGATTGGCACACTCACCCGTTGGCCCAACTCGCCCGCTGCCGGTGCAAAAAAGAGTACGGCCAAGAGGGAAAAAAGCAGCGAGGCCCATACCACAGCGACGGGGATCAAAAACTCTCCTGTGGAGAGATCCACCTTCGAATAAATGTCATTCACTTGATAAAAAGGCGGGATTGCATAGCCGCCTTGGAGCACGATTAGCGTCAAAGGCGCCAGAATAAAAAAGGCAAGTCCTAAAATCCATCCCAGAATCGGCGTCAATGCTGCGTCGTCGCGGCGCAATTTCACCATCGCCTTCCAGAAACCTCCCAAAAGGATTGCGACCATGAACAAATATAGGATTCTCATCTCAGGCCTGATTCAATGCTCCGTAGTTGGGATTTCATTTTCATTCCGGATTGCAACAAGCATTTCTTAAGCGGATGCGATTCTCTCGAAGAGATTGATGTACTTCCGCGCTGCGTTTGCCCAGGAATAGAACGAAATGGTGCGGCTATTGTGAGCAGCCTGGACAGAGACTCTTGCCGTATCATCCCAAAGCGACAAAATTAGCCTTGCCAGTTCCTGCACGTCTAATGGATTGAACAAATTCAATTGGAGCTTCTGCTCGAGTTCCTCTGTGGGTGGAATCCTGGCCGCTATGATTGGTGTGCCAGCCGCCGCCGCTTCCAAGACGGGCAGACTACTTGCCTCATAAAGCCCAGCCGCAATCAGAAACTGAGCTTTCTGATACAGACCGACGATATCCTCGAAAGGCACTTTGCCCAGGTAGTGCGCGTAATCCATCGCTTGCCCGCGTATAAACCTTGCAATCATAGGAGCAGCCGAGAACCGCGCGCCGGTCATCACCAGTGGGATCTTTACTCCCGCACGTTCTTCGATTTGCTTCAGAGCTTTGAGCACGGTCAAATGATTTTTATGCGGCCACAGTTGTGCGGGATAAAATAAAAATCTTTCCGGAAGATCGTAGCGCGCGCAAAGTTGAGAAACATCGCTCGGCTCCACGAAATCTTCCACCGTTACGCCTTCTGAAATCGTTTCCACCCGCTCCGGCGACACTCCCGGAAAGTGAGCCAACATATCTGCTCTTATGAACTCGCTGCTAGCTTGCAAGCAGGTCGCATAATCGGCGCTTAAGCCGTACGTAATTTTTCGGCTTAGCCGTTTGTCCCAAGTGAAGAATTCGGGATAGTGGACATGCTGAATGTCATGCATGGACAGCACAGTCGGCTTGCGGGTATTGAAGCTCTGCAACACGACGCTGGGGACGTAGACGATGTCGGAATCCGAATCCATCTTCGCCTGGATTGCCCGGTAAGCCATATTGCTCGCAATCCTGTAAAGATTTCGGCTGCCTGACAGCAGCCCCGCTTGGCAAAATCCTTTTCGTATAGCCAAACTCCGATCCCTTGTGACTACCGTCTCGAAGTTGGGCCATTTTTCAAATTTGGAGAAAAGACTCTGGTTCGCCTGGGAGACATATAAGATGAACCGATGACCGTTTCCCGTCGCTGCAAACCCGTCCAGAAGCCCGAGGGTGAAAGTGTTTAGTCCGCCTACGTAAGACGGATCGATCCGCAGGCAGTTAACTCCGATTCTCATAGAACCGCTGGATCTGCCCGATCACAAAAGATTGCTCTTCGATCGTCAGGCTGTAGGAAGACGGCAAACAGATTCCCTGTTTGTAAATCTTTTCGCTGATCCGAAAATCCTGATCGATGTTTCGGATGTGCTTGCCATCCGCGTAGCAAGGTTGCTGGTGAAGTGGATAAAAGAATCCTCGAGTCTGAATATTATGACCGGCTAGGAAAAGGGAGAGCTCTTCTGCCCGGTCGCAAAGAAACGACGTAAACCAGAAAATCGGTTCGCAGCGCGAGTCTATTTGCGCCGGAAGAAAGTTCCTGAGTTCGCGCAGCTTCTCCACGTAACGATCCCGAATTTCTCGCTTCTTGAGGACTATGCGGGCGAGTTTCTTCATCTGTGCAATCCCAATGGCTGCTTGCAAGTCCGTAAATGCGAAATTAAATCCGATCGCTTCGTGAATGAACGTTCCTTTCTTCTTGCGGCCGTGATTTTTAAGTTGGTAAGCTGCTACCGCTAAGGCATCGTCGTTCGTCAGGACCACGCCGCCCTCGCCGCAAGTGACGGTCTTGTTGCCGTAGTACGACAGCACACCCAGGTCCCCGAATGTACCCACATGCTGACCGTTAAAGCGTACTCCGATTCCCTCGGCAGCATCCTCAATGACTTTCAAATCATGCTGGCGGGCGAAAGCCATTACCGCTGTCATGTCGGCACTTTGTCCGTATAGGTGAACCGGCATTAAGGCACGCGTTCGCTTAGTTACAAGCGCCGCAGCCTTTTCCATATCGATGCAGAACGTATCTTCCCGGACTTCGCAGAGCACCGGTTCGGCGCCGGCAAGAATCACTGCATTGGCCGTGGCTGCGAAAGTAAGATTGGGAATGATCACTTCATCTCCAGCGCCAATTCCGAGCGCTTTCAGGCAAACGAATATCGCCATGGTTCCGTTGCATACTGCAATGGCATGCTTCGCTCCGGTTAATCGCGCGGTCATTTGTTCGAACTCGCGCGTCAGATCGTGCTCGATTACGAAAGTCGATCGAATTGCGCGTTCGAGTTCGCGAAGCTCTCTTTCATCAATCCATGGTTCGATTTGGACGATGTGTACGAGTGCGCTCGGACGTTCTGGATGGGCCATTGCTTTACGTCTAATTGTGGAGGATTGGAGAAAAATGCAGAGAGATAGCTGTTGTGAGAGTACTAGTGGTCTGTTATCCGATCGTCTGAACTTTCGCGCTTCATAAAACCCTCTAACGCTCCAGTTTCGCCGGTCAAGACGTTTACGACAGGTAAGTGCTCTATCAATTTCACTCGATCCTCGCTTCGGGCGTAAGTCAGGCGACCCCATCGGTCTCTGGCTTCCCTGAACTTGCTGGCAATATATGCCTCTTTCGGTTCCAGGCTCTTAAAATCGCCGGCTACGTCCGAGCGTATAAAGAAAGCATTGTGTCCCCAAAAATTGGAGCCCACGAGTATGTAGCCCTTTTTTCTTGCGAGAGAATGCAGGGCCGCCAGGGAACTGCCGTAATAAAGATTTGAGTGATGAGCCGCACGCCTGTTGAAATCATTCCTATAAGGAACGGCGACAGGCGCGAGGTTGAAAAGCCCATTGTATTCGACGATCACGATCCTGGGCCTTATAAACTGTATGGCTTCCCATATCCAATAGTCGTTGCCGTCGATATCGATCGACAAGAGCCCGACGTCCGGCGAGAATCCGGACTGGCTCAATAGTGAGTTGATGTTGTCCCTAGTGATCCACGCAGCGTTTGCTTGAAGGTCGTATTGCCAGTAAATCGGATCCTTTTGGATCGCGCGAATGTCCGCCGCGCAACCGTCCAGAACCATTCCTTGCCAATTGTTGTTGAGCATCAAAAATCTTGTATTGCTTTCCTCGTAGTTCTCCACTCCAAACTCGATGAAAGTTTCATTCTGAATCGGCAATTTGTTGATCAAGTATTGAATAATCCCGTCCTCGTCCCACTGTGAAAATACCTTGAATCCCACATCACGAAAGTTCGCTGTTACAGGAAAACTTGAAGCACGCCAGGCCATTTCTTTACCTTGAAGAAGCAGGAGAGCCGTGTCGTCGTGATGCCTGAATGTCCTTTTCAGTCTTTTGAAAATCATTTTCGATCGCGTCTTTAGCAATGGCCATGTGTCGAGCTTGTTTCCGCTCGGCCCTAACGCGCGCACCGCCTTCGAGTCTGCCCCGATTGCAGGAGGATTTGGTACGATAGCGCTAAGATACGCCGAACATAGCTTCCTCATCGTTCGCGCTCCAGTCTTTTATATAGATACCGCGCAAATCTCCTTCCCGGCGAAGGGCGACGATGTAACCGCTGAAGCTCAGCAATAAAATCGGGGCGCGGCTCCAGAGTTTGTGGCAGGCGACACTGAATATGTCCGCCGGACGCGAGAGAAGATTGGAAGATTGATTCGCGACGGCAGTGCACGCCGGAACCGTCCAACCCGATGTTGTAAACTCTTGAAACTGCGGAAAGCATGGCTACCGCGTCCTGTTTGAAGTGCGCGTAAGCCCATCGGATGGCCCAGGAGTCGACCGTCCCTGCCATTTGCAACCCAAGCATGTAAGAGAGATCGGATCCGCCGCGATTCAATAATTTCTGCTGATTCTTATCGACGCGGAACTCGGCATAGTCCGAAACGTTCCAGTCCGCACGCTCCCAACGGCTCTTCCAAGTTCCCCAGCCCCATGAACTGCTGCGGTGGGAACAGAACGCATCGTATCCATAATCTTCTGGCACCTGGACCGCGAAATTGAATCCGCTCACGGAGAAAATCTTTGGCTCTCGCTCGTACTGGTCAAGCATTTCGTTCATGAAAGTCAAAAAGTCCGCGGTGGTCAGAAGGTCATCTTCCATCACGATTTGGCGGTCGTATGTTTGAAATATTTCCGAGACGCCGCTGATCACCGACTGCGCCAAGCCGGAGTTCAGTTCACGCTGAATGATTGTTACGGAACGAAAGCCCTCGATGGCACGAATGTAGCGACGGACTTCTTCCACTGGCGCGCTATCTGCCTCGTTTTTGGCACCGTCCGAAAAAATGAACAACTGACTATCGTGCGCGAGCTCGTTTGCGACAAGAGATTCCACCGTCTTGCGGGTATGCTCAGGGCGGTTGTAAACGAATAAAACGATCGGCGCGAGTTCCTCTTCTAATCCGCTACGTAAATTCCAGACGTTTCTCGCGTTCAAGGAAGAATTACTTGAAGTGCCTTGCGGTTCGGCCGGTCGCGGAGAAGACGTCGCTTCACTGAATGATTTTCGTGAAACCTGAAATAGAAATCCCAGAGCAAGGACTGTTGAATAGGTGGCGCCTGAAACTAGCATTCCATAGACCGCTCCTTTCAGGCCGAAGTGCCTTACGAACGGAATACCTACAAGCAGAGTAGCTGCGCCGCTGGAGAAATATGCGTAGAAGACCAGTCTGGGCATTTCTGCGGCCTTTAGCGCATCGTTTATCGTGTTGCCGATTCCCATCAGGAGCGGCAGCAATGCCAATAGAAAGAGCAAGGGGACTACTCCGTCGAAATTTCCGGCATAAAGAATGTGAATTGCGGAGCGCCCAGCCAATCTGACGCCCGCTGCAAATAACCCGGTGGCACACACGGTGGCTAACCCGACCTTTCTCCAAAGCGCGAAATATTCTCCCATCCGTCCGGCTGCGAAATGCGCAGCCATGGCCGGCAGCACGAGGTAATTCACGGCAATAAAAACCTGATCCACGGGCGTCACAAGAATATAAATAGCTTTAAGCTGAGCGACGTCTTTCACGGACAGCAATCCGGCAACCAGCCAGTAATAACCTTGCGTAGTCAGCTGAAATACGAAGGCCGTCGCCAGTACCCACTTCGCATACTTCCAATGCTCCTGCCAATAACGCGGCTCGCTTTGCAAGAAAGCTCTCCGTGGTTTCGGCGTGGAGAGTTGTCCGGCAAAACACGCCCCAGCCGCAATCCATCCAAGCGCAAGAATCATGAAAACGGAAAAACTGTTCAGCACATGAAAATGAGCACTAAACAAAAGACCGCACGCTACGCAAATAAAAAACACGCAGGAGGCCTGTGCGGCCAGCGCCGCGCGTCCCTTCACGTAGAATGCGCGCCTCATGAATGAGCCGGAAAGAAGTATTCCAGCGGTCAGGGCCAGACCAAGCAAGGCGCGGGGGTTTGAATGGGGCGCAAACCCTCCGAAAAGTCTGCTGGCGAGAAGCAAGCATCCCGTCAGGACAATTGCGACTACGGCGTTGCTGCGCGCCATCAGGCTTACATACTCGGCAAAACGCTTGCGATAGCGGCCAGAACCATAAACGGTGTACGGCTCCAGTATCACTGCATTGTGAAGGCCAGAGAGAAACGTGTAGACGGAATAGGAAAGTGCAAACATCCCGTACTCTTCCTTGCTTTGCGTGCGAGCCAGCATCACATTGACTAAAAAAAGTCCGCCTACCGAAAACGCTTGATCTGCCAAGCTATACGCCAGCGGTGTCGCTTTCGAAAAGCTTTTTGCGGCGCCAGGCGAGAATTGCCAATTCGGGCCCCGTCGGTTGGCCGGTGAGACTGAATCGCTGGCCGAGCGAATCGCGGCAACGATCCGGTCTCTTGTTAGTGCGGGAGCATTTTCCATTCCTTGGATAAGCCTTCCCGTGGGTACTGATCGCCGATGAATTGGAAGAGAATCGTTTTCGGCGGCGGAGCTGTTTCACTTATCAAACTTCGGTAACTAGATTCTTTCGATGTCGGAAGTTTCTACTTCCACAGAAGCGGCTCGTGCGATTAAGTCGATTGAGACGACTACTCGGCTAGCTTTCTTTTTGCGAATTAAAATTCCTTCGGCTCCCTGCAGCGCACCGCGCACGATTCTCACCCTACGGCCGGCGGTCAGGTACGGGTGCGGCTCGGCTCGGAGTTGAGGAAGCAGAGTGTTCTTCAGAAATTCGATTTCCTGAGCGGAAAGCATCGCAGGATGTCCGTTGAAACCCACAAGTTTCACAACACTCGGAACTCGCAAAACTTCTATCCGGTTTTGAAGGCCAATTCGAACAAAGACGTATCCGTCGAAAAGCGGCAATTGGATGCGCTTCTTTCGATCCGCCCAACGGCGAACCGCGTCGTATACCGGCAGGAAATGTTCGATGTGTCGCTCGATGAACTGTTTTGCGACTTGTTTTTCGTGATTCGCACAGGTGTACACCGCGTACCACTGAGGTTCTGAGTACTCGGCCCCTTCGGGCATAAATCTCTGGCCCGAAAGAATTGTAGAATTTGAAGTATTTATCATTGGCGGTCCTTGAGGCCACGCACAGCTTCGCCCGGCGACTTACAGGAGAAATTCGTTCTATCTCCTTTCCTGCATGGTGGTTGCGCGGAGAAAAGCTCTTAACGCTCACCGCGGGGCGCGTCCGCTGTCTGCGGGGTTCTTGAAACCGCGCAGAGCTCTCCCGAGTGATTCTGCGATGAACGGAACAATCCGAACTTCGCGCTTTGAAATATTTCTCGCGCCAGAATCTTGCGCGGGTCTTTCTGCTCAATCTCCCGCCAATTGGACGCCAGAAAAATCCAGGTCATAGCTCCGGCGACTGAAAGGCAAGTCCCCAGGATTGTGATCAGCACTCGTGGCGGATAGGACCTTCTCTCCGGCACTTCCGCGGGATCGATCACTTTTACGCTGGGGGTCTCTTTTGCCTCCTGCACTTTCGCCAGCTCGTTTTCCTGCGTCAGAGTTTCGAAAACAGCTTCCTGGACTTTCGTCTGGCGGTATAAGTCGGCATACGTGACACCGAGCAGTGGAAGCTCGCGAATCGTCGGGTACAACCTCTGGCTCGCTGTTCCCGTAGATTTTGCTGGCACCTCGGAATGTCCTCTCAGGTCCTGCAAGTGCCGCTGAAGCTCATCGACACGCGCCTGCGTTGCGCGGACCCGAACATTCTCAGTTGTGTAAACTTGTTTCAGACTTTCTAGTTCTGTTTGCGCGGCGATCAACTGCCCTTCGAGCGTCCCCGCGGCTTCGATCATTGCTTTCCCTTGCGCTTCGATGTTGATTGCCGTGTTTTTGCTCGCGAATTCGCTGAACTGATTTTCTGCGGTTTCTAAGTCGCGACGCACTTCCACTAATCGTCCTTCCAGGAACACTCGCTCCCGGTGCGCCGAAGAAGTGTTTAGCTCAACCACCACGCTGTTCAGCTCCTTGACATATGCCTGGGCCAAGCCGGCGGCGCGGTTCGCACTGTGGTCTGTCACCATGATGGTGATGATTCCGCTCTTCAAATCTTCCGCGATCTGCGTGTTTTCCTGGAGACGCAGCCGCGCATCCGCCCTAATCCTCAATCCATACACCCGCTCCAGATAAAACTGCGTCACCAAACGGTCTTGAACGGTCCTGGTCAACAAAATCGCTGTGAAAAGGGCGCCGGTGCTTTTCAGACCGAGTAAATCCCCGGCTATGCCGCCAAGGCCGCCCGCTTTTCCGGATAATGCTGCCATCATCATCAAACTGCTGGATGATTGGCTGTCCGGCGGCATCAATCGCGTCGCGGATACGTATCGCACCGGAACCACAAACGCGGTTAACAATGACGCCAACAGCCCCAAGGCAGCCGCGCGTCCCAGGAATTTGCGGCGGTTCCAGAACAAACGAATTCGCGCCACGCTTCTTTCGCGAATTGCTTGTCCCTCGTCCGGCTCCCCGTGATTTCCATTGTTCACGGAAATCTGTGCGAGCAACTCTTCCAAATTTGGAGAATCGACCCGCATCAGGTAAACCGCTCCTTCCGGCCAAGGCATTTCTTCGTGCTTTCGTTCATCGTGCCGCGCCTGGATAAAACCCCAATTCCAAAACAGTCATAAAATTTCTTTGCACTCCCTTGAACAGTATCGGGAAACGCGAGATGTGCTCGTATTGCACCTGAGCCTTGGCATAGAAACCTGACTTCAAACCGATCTCACTTCGAACCCCATAGTCCTGCCACTCGCCACCGCCCGGAATGAAATCGGAGCTAACCGAACTGTGCTTGTACACAAATTGAACCGTGTCGCGCGGCGAGATCCAATACGTTGACCACAATTGAATCGCGCGCCCCATGCGTCCCACAGTATTGCCGATCAGATCTCCACGATTCGTATAGCCATCGCGATAAATCGTGTTCCAATAATTCAAATTTCCTTGGTTCGTAACTTGTCCTGGAGATTCGGTGGACGTTCCCTCGACATGAAAGTCCAATCTCGCTACCCCAGGAATTCGAGTGATGTATAAACCGGGCCGCCAGGCACTACGCGCCAGGTTTTCAACCGGAGTGATATCGTCGTCCGCGTACAACTCTCCGTAAAACACGACATAGTTCCGGACTTTCGGAACATAAAATGTCCAGTCCATACTTGAGTGGCTGTCACCCGGCACCGAGTTAAGCTTCGTACTCACCACTCCGAAAATACTGCGGAAAAAATTGCCGTAGGTAAGCGGATTGCCGCCCTTGCCTCCAATGGTTGTGGTGCGCGCAAAGCCCAATTCCAGGCAAGAAAATGGTTTGAAACTTATTTTTTGGCCATAGATAAAAGGCTCGGCAACGAAGCTGTGTCCTGCCAGCCTGCCGATGAATTGATCCACGCGAGCGGGACCAAGAAATCGTAAGAAGGTTGGTAGCTCGAACGGCTCGGGATTCACGATTCGAACCATGTCTACCGGCGCCGCATTGTCGCTCCAGATTAGTGACCCGCCTGGGCCTGGCCCCCAGGAAAAGCTTTGTCTTCCGGCGGCGATTTGCCAATTGCTTACGTCCAGCGCGACGTAGGCATCCAGTAACTCGGGACGGTTGGTCGCAGCGACCGGAACGGCTGGCGCCTCGGGAACCAGGTCGCGCTCGGCGATGATTTCGCGGACCGCATTCGATTGCGCCGGAGCCGACGGTGCATGCTGATACTCAGCCCGCACATAAATTGCCAGTGGTCCTGCCGCTGCGCGGAATGCTCCCCCAGCTTGTCCGTTCGTTCCGCGCTCAAACGGGCGCCCAAAATCGTAGGAAATCGTTTGTCCGAAGTGATATCCATCCGTCAGCGGAGGCCCGCTGATAGACACACCTCGTGCGTAAATGGATTCCACGTTTGCAGTGAAATTGTGGCCTTCGTTCAACAAGTTCTCCTCGTACAAGAATTCTCGCTGCAGGCTGGCTTGCAAATCTGCGGCGCGCGCGCTTGGATTTTGATCCCGCTGCAAATTCTCGTTTGCCTCTTCTGTAAGCCGGGCGCATTCGATGCGCGTCCACGGCTGCATTCCAGCCATCGAAGTCATCACGTAACCAAGCGCTGCCAATCTCTCAAACGCCGGATACACCCAGCTATCCAGTGGCACGAATGCGGATCCCATGCTTTGGCGCGGTCTTCGATTCTCGTCGTAGTCAATGGACTCCGCGTGTGTCTCCCAAGCGGCGCCATCCAGATTCGAATCGTGATGCGTGCGATACACGTGCTGCCCCACGAACCATCCGATCGCGCTGCCGATAAAAACATCGGAAGGGAAGTGCTGTTTCGCGGTTATGCGCGATACGCTCACCGCTGATGCCAGCCCGTAGATCAGCACCGACGTCAGCGGACCCGGATATTCGTGGGCCACTACACTCGCGACAGACCATGCAATAGCAGCGTGGTCGGACGGCATCGAGTTGCCGCCTTGAAAAAAATTCCCACGGTGTTCATTCGTCAATGGACTTTGCCGGCCAAACGCGTATTCCAGCGCACTGGTTGCGGCAAAGCTGTCAGCTGCGGCTTCTCCTGCCAAGATTCCGGTCTCACGTTTGTGATCGTCCTGTGTGACGCGGCCCCACAGGTAAAATCCGCCGGCCAGCCCGGCCATCGAATAAAGTCCGCAATTCGAAAAATCCGTGCTGTACTTCAAATGAGCCGCGGAATTGGAAAGATGTTTGCTGAATTCCGTGTCGGTGGCCAGCAATCCACCGGTCACTAGACCGAACGGCACCATCCATTCCGAGTCAGCCAGCGTTAACCGAAACGGACTCGTCCAAATCGCTATTTGATCCGTCCCAAAGTGTTGGATTAACTTTATTCCCAGGGAATTGTCACTTCGTTCTGCACTTGGCGGGTTGTTAGTCAGGCTGGATGACTCTTGCTCGAGATTATTCGCAGCCGGGGAATTCTGTTGTGCCGCTACACGTCCGATGGGATCTTGGGCTCTCGTGTCCGTGCTCATCGCCAACATTCGAACGGCGAAAAGAAAACAACAGTTCATCACCAGACTTCTTCTCCTTCGCTTCATTTCTAATCCCGTTAGAAACGGACAGCGATCACTATCGCGCTCGCCACGGATGCCGCCGTTTGCGCAGCTAGGAAAATGTTTTGCCACTGTACGCCGCCGCCAAGCGCCCGCTCCGGTACTACCAGCATGTCTCCGGGTTCAAGCGTCCGCGACATCGAGTCGCCTGCCCATACACTGCTGCGGGAGCCAATCACCGAGCCGTCTGCGCGAATCACAAAAATAGCTTTTTTGTTTGCGAGCTGCGTGGGCCCGCCGGACTGGCTGAGATACCACTTCGCGCTTTTTCCCGGCCGAAAAGAAACCGCTGTCGGATTGAACACTTGGCCAGTCACCATCACGAAACTAGGCCGTTTCGGTATCAGCAAAGTGTCGCCGGCTCGCACGTTGATATCGGCATTCGTGTCTTTCCAATGATCGAGGTTTGAAGAAATGCGGATAGTCACACGGCCAAGCGGCGGGTTGCTGTTCAACAACTCGAGGCTCGTCTGCCATTGCTGTAGCGCAATTTCTTTCGCCTGTTTCGCCTTAGGATCCGCATCCGGTAACAGTTGAAGCGTAGTTTGAGCGTTCTGTACTCGCACGATCATCTCGTTCTGCCCTTTGGCTTCCAGTTCGCGTACTTGCGTCCGCTGCAGAACCGCTCCGTAAGGGTAAGCATCCGATTGGAATCCGCCCGCCCGCTCGATAACTGAACTCAGCCGCTCGCCGGGGCGAATTCCGTAGGTCCCAGGGTTTTTCACTTCTCCCTTTACTCGAATGGATGCGCCCAAGTCATTCCAGCCCGGAAGTTGTCCGATTGTGAGCACGTCGCCGTTGTGTAGCGGCACATCGAATTTCGGATCTCCGGTGAGTGCGGCGGAAATTGAAATGGTTTCGTGTTGGCCGGTCAATTGATTTGGTGATGAATCTTGATGGCTCCATTGAAAATGAGTGAGGTCCGCGAACTGAGTTTCGGCGCCGGGTGTTAACCCTCCTCCCACGCGAATCAAATCCCCGACTTGCATGTTGGTTGTCAGCAGATACCGTCCCGGTGTGCCCACTTCACCCTGGACGTTCACAGTGGCCGGTTCCACCGCAGCGGGGTTGCGGTGAACCAGCAGCCGGTCGCGAGGCTGCAACAGGATGTTCTCTCCTGCATCTCCCGCCAGAGCTTGTTTTAGGTCAACGCTGAATATTTTGAATTTCCCATCCGGGAGGTAACGAAATACCTGCGCATCCCCGGTCTGCGCGTCGGGTGCAAGCCCCCCTGCAAGATGCACGGCATCGCTCAAACGTACTTGGCCGGAAGTTCGGTAGGTTCCCGGTTGGCGCACGTCGCCTGCAACGGAAACCGCCGGGGGGTTCTCAAAATCAAACCTGCTGAAAATTCGAATTGTATCCATCGCTTGCAAGAGCGGCGCTTGCGAAGGGTTTCCCATCGCGATGGACAGATCGAAACTCTCCACGCTGGGATGAAAATCGGGAGCATTCAGGCGAATGATCTCCGCATATTGATTTGCCGGCTGCGGCAACAGATCTTTGTATGACGAAATTACGTCCGTCACGCGCATCTCCGCGCGATAGGAATAGCGTCCCGGGCGGATCACGTGTCCTTCGAGATAAACCGCGTCCTGGTTGTATGGCGCAATCGGATAGACGCGGATGCGATCGCCATCGTGAATCTCAAACGCCGCAAGTCGCTTGGCGACTTCCGAGGAGTCATTGGCTTCTGGAATATCCACACTCAACATTGTTTGCTTTTCGTGCGCGAGAATTCGTTGAACCTCAATGTGGCGCAAAGCTGCAGTCGGCAGCAGCCCTCCGGCCAGTTCCAGGACGCTGGCCAGATTATTCTCATCTCGCAGCTCGTAGATCGCCGGACGCCGAACCATTCCCTCCACCGTTACTTGTGAGCCGATGGGGGGAATCAAGACTGTGTCGCCATTTTCAAGCCGGAGTAAGTCTGACTTCACTCCGCGCAAAAGCAGATCGTAAACATCCACGACCTGCACAAGCTCGCCAGCCCGGTAATGCTTCAAGATCCGAAGCGAGCCCCCTGCAGTCGGCCCTCCGGCCGCAAACAATGCGTTTAACGGAGTGGACAGAGAACTTACGTCATAAGCGCCAGCGTTTCTTACGTCGCCAACGTCGTAGATGCGAATGGTTCGCAATCGTCCAAGCGAAACATCGGTGGACACGTCGCGGAACTGTGTTCGCAGAATCTGCTGCAGATTGCCCTGAACATCCGCGAGACTCTTTCCGCTAACCAGAATTGGCCCGACTTCCGGAAGGTTGATGCGGCCTTCGTGATCTACCGTGCGGTATAGGCGTTGTGAAACGCCTCCCCAGAGATTGATCGACAAACCGTCGCCTGGGCCCACTACGTAATCCGGCCCAACAGGCAAGTCCATGGGAATAAGTCTCGAGTCGCGAGCGCCATGTGCAAAAACTTGCATTCCAAACCTTTGCGGCGTAGCGGGCTGCGGAAGCGCCTGCATATACATGTCGTAAAGCGAAGGAATATCGTTGTAAGGATTCGCCGCCCGAACCATATCGGCTGGTCGCGACGGGAACTCGCGAACATTCAGAGGCTCGGAGACCGCCCGCTCTTCCCCCATCATTCTGTTGAAGCCGTCACTCCGAGGTTGGTACGTAGTCAAATCGTCCGTCTGGTAAGTTGCGGAACCCTTCGCTCGGTAAGTGGTGGATTCCTCTATTGCTCTTCGATTTTCCGCGCTGCTGTCGAAAGGTTCAGGCGCTGATTGATCTCTGCGGTTTGCCTTAGTCTGTCCCACGGAGAGCTCGCGGGGTGTTCCGTCGAAACCGAAGCCGTCCGAAGATTGTCTGGATCTCGGCGAATCGTCGAGTGGAGAAGAAATTTCGGAAGACTCGCTGTCCGCCTGCAAACCTTGCGAGTAATCCGTCTGAGTGGTTTGCGGATAACCGTAAGAATTTCTCGCCGGAGGATTTTGGGGCCTTGAATTCTCGCCAGGGTTTTCCTCAGGAGCTTCATTCTGAGGCGTCCGCAGCGTGCCGTCAGTTGGGATTTCCGCTTGCCGCGCGGTGCAGTCAGCGTCCAGTCTCGGATCGCAGGACCTCGCTGTTTGTAGATTCTGCGCTCGGCGCTTTCGCGCGTCTGACAGCTCTTCTTCCTGATCTTGAGCCAGCCACTTCGCGCGCTCTATGGCAAGCAGGTTATGTTCTTGGGCTGCATCCGAATCGGGATTCAACTTGGGCAGCAAATAGCCGTAGCGTTGGACCAGAGCTGTCGCGACCGAGCGGAACTGCGCGTCTTCCTCCAGCCGTTGGAAAATCGCATCATTCGTCAGATCGGATTCGCTGATAATCTGGCCGTGATCGGTCGCATCTTTGGCGACCCAATATTTCAGCGCCACCATGAGTCCCGTATCTTTGACCAGCACCATTTTGATCTCACCAGCGGACGCAGACACGCGGCTCAGATTCTCCCTGCCAAGCTCAGAGCTTGGCGTTGGATTGGGCCGTTGATTCCGCGTTTGCGCAATGACGCTCGAGCTGTTTCCAGTCGCGCACCAACCCAAAAGAGCAGTCAGAAATCCAGCGAACTTGCGCGAAGAGAACCCGAGCGATCCCCGAAACGGGCCCATGAACTTCATTCGCCGCCTCGCACGGACATTCTTCGCTCCAGGTGGCCGCTTAACTTGTCTGCGAGCATTTGTGCATCCGCCTCGACCATCACTTTCACAAGATCGCGGAATCTCGTGCGCGGCACCCACCCGAGTTTTTGCCGCGCCTTCGAAGCGTCACCAACCAATCGATCGATTTCAGTGGGCCGGTAGTAATCCGGGTCGATCTCCACGTACGCCTGCCAATCGAGTCCCGCAGTCTCGAAGGCCAGCTCTAAGAATTCCCGCACCGTATGCGTCTCTCCGGTGGCCAAAACGTAGTCATCCGGCGCGCTTTGCTGCAGCATCTGCCACATTCCCTCGACGTATTCCGGCGCGTAGCCCCAATCACGTTGCGCCTCCAGATTTCCGAGATACAGTTTCTCCTGCAGTCCATTGGAGATTCGCGCGACTGCGCGTGTTATTTTTCGTGTGACGAAGTTTTCGCCTCGCCGCGGAGATTCGTGATTGAACAGAATTCCATTGACCGCGTAGAGGCCGTAGCCGTCGCGCGCGTTTGCTGTCATCCAATAGCTGTAAAGTTTGGCGCAACCATACGGGCTGCGTGGCCGGAACGGTGTATTTTCGTTTTGCGAACTCCCGAATGCTTGCCCGTACATCTCGCTGCTGGCCGCATTGTAAAACCGCGCAGGAATCCCTGTTTCGCGGATGGCATCCAGCAGCCGCGTGGTTCCCAACGCGGTGATGTCGCCGGTGTATTCCGGGATATCGAAGCTCACTCGCACGTGGCTTTGCGCCCCGAGATGGTAGATTTCATCCGGAGCTAGGCGATAAAGCAGTTTGGCCAGGCTCGTGGCATCGGAAAGATCGGCAAAATGAAGATAAAATTGCGCGTCGCGTTCGTGCCAATCGGCTAACAAATGGTCGACCCGGCTAGTATTGAAACTGCTCGAACGGCGTTTGATACCGTGAACTTCGTAGCCCTTACAGAGCAACAGTTCCGCGAGATAGGAGCCATCTTGTCCCGTCACGCCTGTAATTAGCGCCCGTTTCACCTGGCTCTGAAGATTTGCCGTCATCGATTCGCGTCTCCGAATCGTGCATAGTAATGTTCAGCATCCGATTTGGATCTTGTCGCCGATCCGAAGTTCAGCTTCAAAGCGCTCCTCCAGGTGCTTGAATCAATTCCGTTCGATTTACTGTTCCATTCGGGATTCCCGGAACGGAACAGATTGGTTGTTTTCAGAGGTGTGATTGCAAGCGCTTGGCCAATGTCGTTTCGAGGCTGCGAATCATTTGCCAGGTTTCGGCGTACTTCGTTGTCATCGCTTGTCGCTTGCGTTATCCTCGCTTTTAATGGTCGACATTCACTGCCACATACTTTCCGGTCTTGATGACGGTGCTGAATCTCTCGATATGTCTGTTGCGATGGCCGAAATGGCGATTGAGGACGGTATTACCCACATAGTGGCGACTCCGCACGCCAGCCCAAATCACGAGTTCATTCCCGAATTGGTAAGGATGCGCCGGGATGAAATTCAATCTCGCTTTGAAGGCCGCCTCACCCTCGCGACCGGCTGTGACTTTCACCTCAGCTTTGAAAATCTGCAGGACATCCGGCTTAACCCGTCTCGTTTCACTATCAATCAGAACAACTACCTGCTGGTGGAGTTCGCCGATTTTTCCGTTCCGCCGTCTATGGACAACGCCCTCCACGAACTGCAGCTAGCGGGCCTTACTCCGATCATCACGCATCCGGAGAGAAACCCCCTTATCCGGACGAAGCCGGAGCGGTTATTCCGTTGGCTGCGGCAGGGATGCTACGTGCAGGTGACCGCGCAGTCGCTACTGGGTAGGTTTGGCAAGGCGGCGAAGGCGTCGGCGGAAGAGTGGATCAATGCGGGGGCAGTGCACTTCCTGGCTAGCGACGCGCACAACATTACGTCCAGGCCTTTGCGACTGAGCGAGGGCTTCGAGTATCTACAGAGAACGCGCGGAGAGGAAATCGCTCGAGCGTTGCTGCTGGATAATCCGATGGCGGCGTTCGAAGGGAGACCGCTGCCTTTTGTCCCGGAGTTGGACGAGGATGCGGGGCTCGCTCCGGGGGCCAACTCACCAAGGCGGCGAAAACGGTTTTGGATTTTCTGAGCGCTCGGCGGCGAAATCCAGCGCTCTACCACGTGGCGCGTGGAAGCAATCGAGAAACGCCCGCTCCAAGAACTAGCGAAAAAGTTCCAGGATTTCTTCGTAGCGTTTGAACGGGGGAATCAAGTACGCGCCAGCGATGCCGTAACTTCTCGCTGTGCGCGCCCAATCAAGCATTCTTCTTGCGAGAACAAAACCACGGTCGCGCGCGGCGTCTCCCGCCTTTTCCATTTCGCGCAGAGTGGCTTCCGGAATCACTATTCCCGGGACTTCGTTGTTCAGGCGCAGTGCTTGCTTGTAACTTGTGAGTGGCCACAAGCCGACTATCACGGGGACCGGCGATTTTCCGCCCATCCGTCTTAGAAACGCGTTCCAATGCTCAGGATCGAAGATCGGTTGGGTCATCGCAAAGTGCGCTCCGGCTTCGATTTTTTCTTCGAAACGGCGCAACTCTTGGTCGATGTCCTCCGCGACCGGATTCACCGCGACGCCAATCGTAAAATTTGTGGCGCCTCCCAAACTTTTTCCAGCCCAGTCCGTTCCTTGATTCAGCCGCGCGAGGACTTTCACCAGACCGATGGAGTCGACTTCGTAGACCCCGCTGGTTTCGGGATGATCACCGAGCGACGGCGGGTCGCCGGTAATCGCGAGGACGTTGCGCACGCCGCCGACGGCCCAGGCACCCAATAGCATCGCTTGCAGGCCGATGATGTTGGCGTCGCGCGTCGTCAGATGCGGGATGGTTTCAAACCCGTGCGCTTCGAGTGCGCCGGCCAGAACGAGCGCATCCATTCCGACACGGGCGAGCGTTCCACTATTGATGTCGATGGCATCCACTTCGCCAGAGGCGATTACGCGGCCAGTTTGTTCGAGGATGCGCTCGACCGTAACTCCCTTGGGCGGATCGATTTCGACGGAGACGACGAACTTTTGTTCCTGGATTTTGCGCCAGAGCTTACTGTCGGGTTCGCGCGTCGCGATACGGCGAAATCTTTCAGCCGGCTCGAATACTTCTATGGAACGAGGCTTGACCGCCTTTGCGCCGCCAGCCGCGTTCGGGTGGATTTTCTTCACGGCTTCGGCGATGGCGCGGATGTGTTCCGGCGTAGTGCCGCAACAACCGCCAATCAAGCGCACTCCCAACTCCGACGCTTCCTGTGCAAAGAGCGCGAAATATTCCGGTGAAGAACGCGGATACACAGTGCGATCGCCGACCCGCTTCGGAAAACCTGCGTTGGGCATGGCGGAAAGCGGCAGCCCGGTCGCCGAAGAGAGTTCGCGCAGGATGGGGAGTAAGAGCTGCGGGCCGATGGTGCAGTTCGCTCCGATGGACTGAATATTTTTTTCTTTCAGTTTTTCCCAGGCGTCCTGCGGGCGAGTGCCGCCGAAGGTGGTGCCTTCGTCGGAGTAGGTCATCTGGGCGACGATGGGCAAGCGTGAGAAGGAACGGATGGCGTCGATTGCGCGGAGGAGTTCTTCGATGTCGCTGAAAGTTTCCAGGATGAAAAAATCGACGCCGCGTTCTTCGAGAGCTCCGGCTTGCTCCTTGAAAATCGAGAAGATTTCCTCGTGTGGAAGTTCGCGGATGTGCTGGACGATTCCGAGCGGGCCGATGGAGCCGGCGATCAATACTTCGTGCTTGGCGGCTTCGCGCGCTTCGCGAGCGATTTTCACTCCGCGATGATTCAGTTCCGCGACCCTTTCGGCCATTCCAAACTGGCCGAGCTTGTGGCGATTGGCGCCGAAGGTGTTGGTTTCGATGATCTGCGCTCCGGCTTCCAGGTAGCGCTGGTGGACGTGAAAGACAGCTTCGGCGTCGAGCGTGTTCAACTCGTCGACGCAGCGCTGGGGACCGACGAACTCATAGAGCAGCGAGCCCATCGCTCCGTCGGCGACGAGGATGGAGTCGCGGAGGCGCTCGTTGAAGTCTTCGAGTTTCATTAGGTGGCAGCTCGGTTGGTTTTTGGCATGGGCGATAAACGAATAAGTATAGCATCCGCATGCAAGCCGGCCTCCCCACTGCTAGCCGATTCTGGTCGAAGGCAACCGTTACGGAGCGCAGCAGATCCAGCAAGGCAAACAATGTGGCAAGAACGCCACATGCCAGGACTTTGCGGCGCCATCCTGGGGTTTACGGTGAAATCCCAGGTACCATACGGTGAAGTATGTATTGGAGCTTTGGGCGGCCGAGTGTAGAACTTTGTCAAGTGCGCTGTGTTTGTTATGGCATGGCACTTAGTGGGAGCGCTACGAAATTAGCTCCGCAGGGCGCGTAGCAGGCGGTCAGGTGCCGTGCCTTGGCGAAACCAAGGCGAATCGCAGGATGCGTGCAGATTTGAACAGAAGTTGTGTTCGGCAATGGCTAGCATTTCATTGGGTGAGAAAGATTCGGCTGAGGTGCTGAGGGTAGGAGCAAACATATGAAGGGAAGGCTAGGGTTGCTGGTTTGCGGAGCTTTGTTGGTTGCGGCGGCGCCAATATGGGCCGACAAGGCACCGGGTGATGAAACGCTCAAAGATCTTGGAAACAACGCAGGTTCAGCGTATACGGCGGGTGGGTCGAGTTTCGGCTTGAATCCGAGCGGGATGTCGGCCATGGACTTTCATCCTGCCGGTATGCGTGGGGGCACCCCGGAGGAGTTCAGTTTTTCGCCTTCGACCAATTGGATAAGAGCGTCGAGATATGGAAACTCTGGCGAAGTTCTGCCAGACAGTCCGGCAGTAGCCGAGCCCGGAGCCCTTCCAATGATCTTGGTGGGTTTTGTTGGCATTGGATTGCTGGTTCGCCGACGCGAAGAGCCGGAGACGAAGACTTAGCTTTGCGAAAGTTTTGATCTAATCGATTTCCAACCGTAGATCTGTGGCCGGGTTTGGTTTTTCCCAGGCTAAGTAGTTCCTGCCTGTTTTGTTCTCAACAAGGAAGTTGTGTGCCTGCCAATGCCTTAACCGCAGTTTTAATCCAGTTTTCACAAAATACGACCTCGAAAAGTTAGCAAGCCGCTGCTTGGGAAGACCGAACTAAACACGCGCTCAGCGCTGGGGGATTTTGAAACGGTGATGCCGCCGCAGCGCGGCTCCAAGATTTACGGAAGGCTGGGCTAGTGAATGCGGAGAGCGGTTATAGGCGAGATCGAGGCTGCTCGGTTGGCCGGAATGATGGCGGCGAAGAAGGAGCAGATCGCCAGTGCGCCGGCAGCGATGCCGAGCGCGAGCGGATCCCAAGAAGAAACGCCATAAAGCTGAGACGAAATCAAGCGGCCCGCGCCGATAGCTAGCGGCAGGCCCAACAGCAGCCCAATCAAGACGCGCTTGAATGCGCCGCGAAGGATGAGTCGGACGACATTTGGGCGATCGGCGCCGAGCGCCATGCGAATGCCGATTTCGTTGGTTCGCTGCGCGACAGTGTAGGCGGTGACGCCGTAGAGCCCGATAGCAGCGAGCACAAGGGCTACGATACCGAACAGGCCAGCGAGACTGGCGACGGCGCGCTCCTGATCGAATGAAAGATCGACTTCCTGCTGCATCGTGCGGATACTGATGATGGTCAAGTTGGGATCCAGGTCGCTGAGTGTTTTGGTGATCTGGGGCTCAAGGACACCTGCGGGTAGGTCGGTAACGAGCATGATTCCGTTGACAAAGTGGGAGCGCAGCTCGAGTCTCGTCATTACGTTGTCTGTGTAACTGACATTCTGAGCGAGCGGGACGTAGAACATCGCTTGAGCCGGCCGGTTCAAGCGGTAGCCTGCAAACTTCGCATCGCGCACGACGCCGACGATGCGGAACGTGGCGGCGTTCTGAGGCAAGTCGAGGCCGAAGTGCTGCTCGAGCGGGTCTTCGCCGTTCTTGAAAAAACGTTGGACGAAAGCTTCGTTGACGACGGCAACGGCGGCAGTGGTTTCGTTGTCGGCGGAGGTGAAGGCGCGTCCGCGGAGAATAGGCATGCCGAAATTCTGAAGATAGTTTGCGCTCACTCGATCCCACGACGCTCCTGCTTCCTCGCCCATGGTGGGAGCGGGATGGCCGGACACCAAAATCATTTCGCCCCAGTTATTGGTGAGGGGATTGTAAAGCGCTAGGCCGGAGCCCCGCACTCCAGGCAAGCGATTGAGGCTTTCTTCAAGCTGGCGGTAGAGCGACTCCAACTGAGGCAGTGTGTAACTTGCGGGCGGGTCTTGCAGCGCCACCACGACGCGGCCTTGTAGTTGATAACCGAAATCCTGATGCTCGAGCTTGTTCAGGCTTCGGGCGAGCATGGTGGCACCGGCGACGAGGACGACTGAAAGGGTGGCTTGCACGATGAGAAGTCCGGTGCGAGCGAAAGAGGAATGATCGCTGGTGCTGCGTCCCGAGCCGCGCAATGCTTCTGCAGGATTGGTAAGAGTTGCAAACCAAGCAGGAGCCGCTCCGAAAATAATTCCCGTCGCAAGGGCCACGGCGAAAGCAAATGTCAATACGATAAGCGACGGTGCGGCACTGATAGGAAGAAAATGTGCACTGTGAAAGGCAAGCGCGAGCAAGAGGCGGGCGGCTGCGATTGCGACAAGAAGCCCGGCTATGCCTCCAGCGACGGCGAGCAAAATACTTTCAGTGAGAGCCTGGGTGATGATTTCGCGTCGCGTGGCACCCAGGGCCATGCGTACCGCGGTTTGTCCTCGACGCGTAACTGCGCGAGCGAGCTGGAGGTTCGCGACATTGGCGCATACGATGAGCAGAACCAATCCGCAAACAGACAGTAAGATCTGTAGGCTGCGGCCATACTCTTCTTTCATTTCAGCTACACCGGCACCGGCCGGGACCACGTTGATGAACTGTTTAGGAAGCATTTCAATTACGCCGGGCATCCAGTTGGCGGGATAGCCGGAATCATTTTGCATCCATCGACGAAGCACTCCGGTAAGCCTCGGGGACATTTCGGCGATGGAAGCTCCCGGGCGCAAGCGGCCGATGACGCGCAACCATGCGGAGATGGATTGATTGAGCAAGGCGCCGTCACCATTGATCATGGGCTCTTGATGTAACGGGATCCAAATGTCGGGAGGGTCGCCTCGCAACGTTTCGCCGAAAAATCCGGACGGAGCGACGCCGATTACGGTAAACGGGTGGCCCTCGACGATAAAGCTTGAACCCACTACCGACGGATCGCTGCCGTAGGTCAATTGCCAGATACGGTGGCTAAGTACAGCAACGGAAGGAGCGGCTGGTGTGTCGTCGTCCGGCGTAAACATGCGCCCGCCGAAAGCGCCTACGCCGAGCGTTTGAAAATAATTTCCGGTGACGTATTCGGAGCGCAATGGTCTGGCCGCGTTTTCAACGCCTTGGCGCCGCACGCTTAAGCGCGAACCACCGGCTTGGAACGCGGCTACCTCTTCGAATTCCGGAGTCTCGGCTTTCAAACGCTGGTACAGAGGGAATGAATACATTCCCCAACGGTCCTGAGGCCCTCCTTCCACGCAGCAATCGTCGCCTTCGCCGATTCGGTAGAGTCTTCCGGGATCAGAGACGGGCAACGAGCGGAGCATCACCGCGTGGATCAACGTAAACATTGCTGTGGTTCCACCAATGCCCAAGGCCAGCGTGAGTATAGCCGCGGCAGTAAAAACGGGGGACAGCCGGAACTGTCGCAGCGCGTAGCGAAGATTGCCGAGTAAGTTTTGCATTGCACGTCTCTCTGTAGTGTACGCAGGTACTTGGCTGAAGGTTCCCCAATCCAACGAAGCTGTGGCCGACGCTATGGCATGACGCTGTTGCAACGCGGGCTTTTTAGTCAGGATGGGTACTGACGTTTGTGTCCCCGGTATAACAGAAGGGTGTCTTGCGCCCGTGCTACGAGGTGATGCGGGCCGGCCGTCAGTGAACCACGCGAAATTCAATTCATTTACTTTGGCAATAATGATGGGCGTTCTATTCGTGCGCGGTCGCGGGTGTTTACCCATTCTCATCCGGCAGGAGCGAGGGCATTCGCGGCGGGAAGGCTGTGGTAATCTTCGGGCGTGGCTGCCGAGATTTCATCCGTCGAGATTCGCGCCGGAGTGCAAAAGTTTTGGGATATTTTGTGCGGAAGATCGAAGGACAGGCTCGAGGATCTGTATTCGGCGTCGGCAATCGTTTTTACGGGCAAGGCCAAGCGAAGCGAGCGGGGAGCGCAGACCGCAGTGCGGAGAATGCGGCAGTTCGTGGACGCTGATTCGGCGGCGAGCGCCGAGCTGGATCCTATCGAAGTACAGATTGCAGGCGATGCAGCGATTGCTTCTTACACCTACCGATTTCATTCCAGTAAGAAAGGCAAAGACGGGAGCCGCGAGCATCGCAACACGCTCTTTGGGCGCTCAACGCAAATTTTCCAGCGCGATGCTCGCGGAGTGCTGAGAATCGTTCACGAACATTTGAGCTCGGCGGCACCACCGGCCGTTGAGAAAGCGAAAGGATGATGCGGTGACGAGGACTGCGAGAGTGACGCGAGAGAAAGACCGCAACGGCGTTGCGTCAAGGACGATTCGCTGACATGGGAACAATTTCAGCGGACGAGGTTCGGGCGTTGGTCGAGAAATTCTGGGGTTTCTTCGTTCGAAAATCGAAAAGCGAGTTCGACAAGATGTATTCGCCTGCGGCAACAGTTTTTGCGGCGGACGCCCGCCGAGGTGAACCGGCACGGCTGATGCTCGTGCGCCGTGCGCGCGAACTTTTTGGTCCGGCTTCGGCGGTCGGGGCGACGTTGGATACGGTCGATGTGCAGATACTGCGCGAGGACCTGGCGGTCGCGTCGTAGGCATTTCACTTCAACGTGACCCGAAGCCTGCCGAACGGGAAGCGTGTGAGCGTCGATGTGCCGTTCGGGCGCGCCACGCAGGTTTTTCAGCGCGACGCGAACGGAAACCTGAGAATCATTCACGAGCACATGAGCTCGGCGGCGCCCGTTTCGCCCAAGGAGTTGCCGGCGACCGGCGGGGAGTAAGCTCAGCGAAAATTTTTTCGGCCAGACTTGCCGAGTGAAAGGGTTTGCCACTTCTTGAGGAAGGCCTCTATTCGGTGCGGGTCGTAGCCGTCGCTTGATTCCCAGTCGGTTGTGTCTTCGGTGCCCAGGAGCTTGCCCCTGGCATCCAGAACGTAGATGAAGGGAATTCCGGGCGCCTTAGGGTAGGCTCTTAGAGCGCATTCGTTGGCGTTGTCTTCGGATACGTCTACGTGCAAGGCGATGAATATCTTGTCGCGCAGTGCAGTTGTGGCGGGATTTCTTTGGAATGTTTGGTCGAGGAGATGGCACCAGCCGCACGAAGTGTCGCCAACAATTAAAAGCAGTTTCTTGTTGGTGTGCTGCGCCTCCAATTGTGCGCGTGCGATTTGCATCTGGCCGTCGATTTTGGGGTCGTAGGTGAGACTCGGGACGTAGGGAGCGTTCCGGATTTCTTCAGCGGAGTATTGCTTACACTGCAAGGGCTCGGTTTCGCCGGATTTCTGGCCTTCCGTTATCTCTATGTATATGGCTACCTTTCCAGTTTTGGGATACTTCTGAGATTGCATTGCCACAACCGTCTGGTTATACCCGCGATTTGCGAATGCCTGGCGCAGCAATAAGTCGGACTCGCGGCGAGTGGAGGTCCTGAACACATCTCCAACTCGAAGCAGACTTATATTCTCGAGTTGTGCGGTGGAGAAGATAGACGATCCCGCCCAGTACACAGTTTGAATGGAATACCGCGGACCCGCGGTGAGAGCAAGCAGAACGGCGACATGCTCCTTCCCATCGAGAAGCCGGATGGGTTCCACTTTGGCGTCGGCAGTACCGTCGAGGAAACCATCGTTCTGAAGTTGCCGCGCTGCGTTTGCTTTCAGCCTGTCTAGCCAGTCGGCATGGGCGGTTTCACCCTGCAAGCTATTTGCGATTGACGTTTTCTCATCGGGAGTGAGTCCAGTTCCTCCTTCGATTTTCACCGTATCCACTACTGAAATCGGCGGTTCGGCAGGCGTCACGCCTTGCGTAGGAGTTTCTGGTTCGCCTTGTGCGGACGAGTTCGCAGCCAACAACAAGAATCCAAGCAAGAAGGTTAATGTCACCAAGACAGGATTGGACCGACTCTTGATTGGCATCGTCTCACTCCAAAAGGACTCGAGGTCTAACCTTAGCGTCAACTATCGGAAGTCTAACAATTGCGGAGCACGGTGAGAAGGCTCATTTGCCGAGCCAGCCTCTGATCAAATTGAGCGCTGCGCTAGTCTTGGCGCAGCGCGGTCATGGGGTCTATACGGCTGGCACGACGAGCGGGGACGAAACTGGCGAACAGAGCAGCTAAGACGAGAACGGGTATCATGATGGCGAGAGCCGATGCCTCGGTAGGCCGCATTCCTTCTACGGAGTGCTGCAGAATTCGCCCTGCCGCCAAAGCAGCAACGATTCCCACACTAACGCCGACGAAGATCAATCCAAGACTTTGACGCAGCACGAGCCACAGGACATCGGCGGGACGAGCGCCGAGCGCCATCCGCACGCCGATTTCGGAAACGCGCTGGCCGGTCAAATAAGCCAGCACACCATAAATGCCGATGCACGCGAGCAACAAAGCCAAGCCGGCAAATATACCGAACAGCAGCAAAAGGAAGCGCTGCCGAGCGAGCGTCCCGCTCGCGAGCTGATCCATGGTGCGCACTTCGTAAAGAACCTGGTCGCCGCTAGCTCCGCGCACTTCTTGGCGCAGCGATTCCACCACACTTAAGGGGGGGACACTCGTTCGCACAGCCACAGACATGAGTTGAGACCAACGGGAAAGCAACGGGTCCGGCACTTGGGCAAAGTTATAGTAGAGCTGTGCCCGCACTTGAGCCTGATCGTCGCTGGCGAGGCCCCAGTGCCGAACATGGCCGACCACACCTACGACCAGAACCGGGTCGGGTGCGTTGCCGCCTGACAAGAAGGGGCTAGACGTTGCCGGGATCCAGAGGGGCTGCCCGATGGGATCCTGTATTCCGAAAGTTTGTTTTGCAAAAACGTCGTCAATCACAACAACAAGCTGATTGCCGATGCGATCCTGGTCATCGAAGAAGCGGCCGCAGCGCAAAGGTATGCCCATCACCCTCAAATAATCAGGCGTCACGCTGGTAGCTAGCGTCATCGACTGCTGATTTTCGGGTGGAATGTCCGCACTCGTCGAGTAGCCAATCAGATTGTTGCCCTCGCGCATGGGAAAAGTATCGACGATTGCGACCGACTGAACTCCGGGCACGCGTGTTGCGCGGGTCAAAACATCCTGCCACGCTGGACGAATCCGGCCGGGATCCGCGAGGGTGGAGGGCGAAAGCGCCATGCGAGTGACCAGCACATTGTTTACGTTCACGCCGGGGTCAAGCGACGACAACTGCAGAAGTGTGCGCCCCAACATTCCCGCGGCGACCAGCAGGACGACGGCGAGAGCGATCTCGGAGATTACGAATGCGCTGTGCAAGCGACGCGCGGTTCCTGCAACTGTTCGTGCTCCGGCATGGAGGGCCTGTTCCAGGCCACGCGTTGGAGAGCGCAATGCAGGCGCGAGCCCGAAGAGAAGACCACTCAGCAGTGAGACGGAGATCGCAAAGATCATCAGGCGCCAATCGAGGTGAACCTCCTGCGCGCGCGGCAAACTGCCAGGCCACAGCGCTATGAACGGGCGCATGCCAGCGTACGCAAGCAGGAGGCCGAGCAATCCTCCCGAAAGCCCGAGCACTGCGCTTTCGGTGAAGCATTGGCGTACCAAGCGGCTGCGGCTCGCACCCAGTGCTGCGCGCATGGAAAGTTCGCGCTCGCGCGAAACGGCGCGCGCCAGAAGCAAGCTGGCGATATTTACGGAGGCGATCAGCAGCACCACACTGACCGCTCCCAACAGAAGCCAAAGAGTAGAGCGCACATCTCCGACTTCGGGGCGGAGGGGCTGAACTACAAAGGTGCGGTCGACATTCGTGTCGGCGTACTCCTCGGACAGATGACGCCCAATCAAGGTCAACTCAGCTTGGGCGTTTGCAAGCGTCGCGTCGGGCCGTAGTCGCGCAACAATGCCTATAGGATGGGCACTGCGATTCCGCAGAAATGGTGCGGTGTCTTGGCCAATCGGGGCGAAGACATCCGGTTCAATTCCGTTTAGCCTGAAGTCCGCGGGGACGATGCCAACAACCGTGTAGCGCTGTTGGTCGAGAACAACTGATGTTCCGAGAACTTCTGGGTTTCCGGCGAAGTGACGCTGCCAGAAACTGTAGCCCAGGATTATGGTGGGCGCTCCACCAGGAACATCTTCTTGAGGTATGAATGCGCGGCCGTGCGCTAGGTTTACGCGCAGAACGGAAAATAGGCCGGATGAAATTCGGCGGAGGTCGACATACTCGGGAGGTCCGGGTTCGCTAACCGTGCCTCCGTCGTAGAGTGTGCCTGCCATCTCGAGAGAGCGGCTATCGCGCTTGCAGTCGAGAAAATCGGGATATGCAACGTTCTGTTCGCCAAGAATTTTTGTGTTCCACGTTTCAGAGTGACCGTGCACCACGACCAGCTCATGGGGTTGAGGATAGGGCAGCGGCTTCAATAGAACGCCGTTGACCACAGTGAACATGACGGTTGTTGCTCCGGTACCAAGGGCAAGCGTCAACAAGGCGACGGCGGCGAAACCGGGATTCTTGCGGAGCATGCGCAGCGCAAATCGAATGTCTTGAAACAAGTCTTCCAACCACCGCGTGCCGCGTGCGTCGCGACAATATTCCTTCACTTGCTCGGGACCGCCGAGCTCCAGACTGGCAAGCCGCTGCGCTTCTTCTGGGCTATGGCCTTGCGCAATTAACTCCTTCACGTGCTGGTCGAGATGGAAGCGGAGTTCCTTCTCGAGCTGGTCTTCCATTTTTTTTCGGCGCCAGAGGCGCTGCCACCAGGTCATTGGACACCTCCGTCGGACATCTTCAGGATCAAGCCAACGGCTGCCGTCAATCGCTCCCAACTCGCGGCTTCTGTTTCGAGCTGGGCCCGACCTTTCCGCGTGAGGCGATAAAACTTTGCCTCGCGGCCAGTATCCGTCTCTTCCCAATCCGCAGCGAGCAACCCGCGATTTTCGAGCCTGTGCAACGCGGGGTAGAGCGAACCTTGCGGAACCTGGACGACATCGCGCGAGACTTGTTGCAAGCGCTGCGCTATAGCGTAGCCGTGCACGGAGCCGAGAGCGACAACCTTCAAGATCAAGAGGTCCAGAGTGCCTTGCGGAAGATCAGATTTCTCAGTCATTGTTCACGCCTCGTACTTCTACATATGTAACACAGGACGTGTAGAAGTACAAGGTATGCGGATGTAGGCGGGACGGGTAGTCCACACGCATCGCATAGAGGAGCCGCAGGCGGTTTCTAGTGCGGCGGTGACGTGGACGAGGTGTTTGCGTGGGTGAGTTGTGGCGCGACCGAGGGCGGCGAGAGTTTGGGTGTCTTCGGGGCCGGAGTTGCTCCGGGAGTTTCGGTTAGGCCTTGTTCTGCGGCGTCTGCGGGAGGAGCGGTATCCTGGACGTCGACTTGGACTTGCTTAGTTGGCGCGATTTTCTCTAGCGGGACAACATTCTGAAAATCTTCGACGGGAGTTCCCTGAACAGTTTGCTGCATGAACTCCAGCCAGATTGGTAGCGCGGCACGGGCGCCAGTTTCTTTCTTACCTAGCGAGATGCGTTTGTCGTCGTTTCCGACCCAGACACCGGCGGTAATTTGCGGGGTGAAGCCGATGTACCAGGCATCGGTGAAGTCGTTTGTGGTCCCGGTTTTTCCAGCCGAGGGACGACCCAATTCTTTGGCGCGCACGCCCGTGCCGAACTGGACGACTTCCTCGAGCATGGCGACCATGGTGCGGGCAACTTCGGGCGGAACTACGTCCGTGACCTGCGGGCGTGGCTCTTCGAGCACCGCGCCGTCGTAAGAGGTGACGCGACGGATGTAGTGCGGCTCGATGTGGATGCCATCGTCGGGGAAAACGGTGAACGCAGAAGTGTGTTCCATCAAAGTGAGATCGGAAGCGCCGAGCGCGAGGGGAAGATAAGGCGGCAGCGGACTAGTGATCCCGAATTTTCGCGCGAGAGCGATCACACTTTGTATGCCGACGTGATCGAGCAGCCGGACAGCTGGAACGTTGCGCGAATCGGCGAGGGCGCGGCGATAGGTGATGCGGCCTTCGAATTTGTTGTCGTAATTGTGCGGGGAATAATTTTGGCCGCCGCTGCGATATGTGACGGGCTCGTCAATGACGGTATCGAAGGGCGAGATTCCTTGTTCAAGCGCGTCGGCGTAAACGTAAACCTTGAAAGAGCTGCCAGTTTGCCGGAGGGCTTGGGTGGCGCGATTGAATTTCGATTCGTCGAAGCTGTAGCCGCCGACCATGGCTTTGATTTCGCCAGTCGGATTGTCAATTGCGAGCAAAGCAGCTTGGGCGGCGGGTTGCTGTTCGAGCTGGACGCGCACGGTATAGCCCGAAACTTCCCTGATCGAAACGTTGACGAGATCTCCGGGCTTGAGCAGTTGGGAGGGGGACTTGCGTCCGGTCCAGGAAAAATCCGCTGGCGTGAGCATGGCATGATACTGGCCGATCTTGATGGTCGCGAAGGTTGGTTGAACTACGGTGACGAGTCCGGTGATGTAATCGCCTTTTTGAGGCGCGCTGTGCCAGTCGTCGTTTTGATATTTATCGAGCGAGCCGAGATTATTCTGCAAAATATTCGGCAGGTTTCCGCGCCAGCCGTGGCGGCGGTCGTAGGAGTGCAAGCCGTCGCGGACCGCTTGGTCAGCGGCTCTCTGCATAGCGGCGTTCAATGAGGTGTAAACGCGCAAACCTTGCTCGTGAACGGCGACGGTTCCGTAGGTATGTTCGAGATATTCGCGGACGTCTTCCACGAAGTAGGGAGCGAGATCGTTGCGGCCGGACGAAATATGAAGACCCAGCGGTTCTTTTCTGGCGGCGGCAGCTTGGGCGTCAGTAATTTTGTGGTCGTGCTCCATGAGAGAAAGCACAAGATTACGGCGGGCGAGTGCGCGGTCAGGATGGTTTACCGGCGCATAGATGGGACCGCGAATAATTGCTGCCAGCGTGGCGGCTTGAGGGAGGGTCAGCTGGCCGACCGGCCTGCTGAAATAGTATTCCGAGGCGGCTTCGAAACCGTAATTGCCGGAGCCGAGATAAATTTGGTTGCTGTACATGGTAAAAATCTGGTCTTTCGTGTAATGACGCTCAATCTGCAAGGCCAGAAGTGTTTCCTGAATCTTGCGGCGCAGGCTGCGGTCGGAGCGATTGAGAAAAAGTCCGCCGCCCAGCTGCATGGTGAGGGTGCTGGCCCCTTCAGCCATGCGACGGCTGGAAATATCGCGATACGCGGCTTCGAGGACGCGCGGAATGTCCACGCCCCAGTGTTCTTCAAAATGCTGGTCTTCCGTGCTGAGAACTGCGTCTTTCAAGACTTTTGGAATTTGTGCGTAGCTGAGAAGAATGCGGCGTTGCAGCGCAAATGTGCCAATCGATTGGCCATCATCAGCGTAAAGTTCCGTGACTACGTTGGGACGGTAATCTTCGAGGGCATGAATCTCGGGAAGGTCGCTGGTGTAAACAAATAACAGCCCTATCGCGGCACCGAAGGCGATGGAACACAACACCAGGAAGGTGAAGGCGAGACGGCCGAAGAGCGTTCCGCCAGTAATCCTCATGGTCGCGCGGTAGATTCTTTCCATTACTTTGCCATTCTATCGCATACAAGCGGGGGGCGTTGGGCACGCAATTCGATTGGTGTTCTCAATTTGCCGAGTGCTGCACATCGTGTGAGGATGCCGCAAATATATTTTCTTCCGTGAATCCGCGCCGCGCTCTTGCGGTAATATTACGCCGTGGAAGCGAACCCGGTTCTTTTTCGCGATCTGACGTACATCTTCCTGGCCGCGGTGGCCGGGGGCTTGCTGGCGTGGCGGCTGAAACTACCTTTGATTCTCGGTTTCGTGGTGGGCGGGATTGTGATCAGTCCGTTCACGCCCGGGCCTCACCTTTCGGACCTGCACACATTTGAGGTATTCGCGGAAGTCGGCGTTGTGCTTCTGATGTTTTCGATCGGCGTGGAATTTTCGGTGCCGGACCTGATGCGCGTGAAATGGATTGCGCTGGGCGGCGGAACGCTGGGCATCCTGCTTTCTATTGGACTGGCGTTGGCGACTGCGAAGCTTTTTGGATGGAGCATGATTCAGGGCTTCGTCGTTGGGTCCACGATATCGGTAGCAAGCACGATGGTGTTGGCGCGATTGCTGGCTGACCGCCACGCGATGGGTACGACCTACGGACGCGTGATGATCGGTATCACGCTGGTTGAAGACGTAGCCGTGGTTTTCATGACTATTATCATTCCAATTTTCAGCGGGCCCGGTGAAGGCCGGTTCGCGCGGGCAGCGTGGACGTTGGGCAAGGCTGCTCTGCTGCTGATTCCGCTGGTGTTTCTTGCGATGGCCGTTGTCCCCAGGATTCTTCGCGCGGCCACGCGCACGAACGATCAAGAAATTTTTCTGCTCATTACGATTGCGATTTGCCTAGTCTCTGCGGGGATCGCGCAGGCTTTGGGGTTTTCGGTTGCGCTGGGAGCATTCCTGGCAGGACTTTCCATCAGCGGCGCGAGAGATTTGCACGAGGCGCACACTATCCTAGTTCCCCTGCGGGATGCTTTTGTTGCGCTATTTTTTGTTTCACTGGGAACTCTGGTGGTTCCGCAGGTAATCATTCATCATTTGCAGCTATTGGGTGTGATGCTTTTTCTGATCGTATTCGGGAAATTTATCATTTGGACTGGAGTGATGCGGCTATTCCGGTACTCCATTTGGACCTCGATCGCAGTTGCGGCGGGACTCACCCAAATCGGCGAGCTTTCTTTCATCCTGGTCGAAGTAGCCAGGAAGTCCGGACTGGTAGGCGAAGAAGTGTTTACCGCGACGCTCGCTGCCTCGCTATTCTCGATATTTCTGAACGTATTTATCGTGCGCGCGGTCCTAAAGTGGGTGGAACCCAAACTTGCCACGGAAAAACTTGCGGCTGCATAGATGTTTTGCGAAGAAGTGGGAACGCCGAACTCCGGTTCTTGAGCGCTAACATATACTGCATTCTCATAGAGCTTCTTCCGCCTCGGCGACCGTGTCGTAAGCTTTGATAAGCTGCGAGACCTTGGTCATTTCGATCAGCGTCTTCACCTGCGTATTCAAGCCGGCGACAGCCATTTTTCGCTGCACCTTTTGCGCACCAACGTAGACTCCTACGAGAGCGCCCAGCCCGGCTGAGTCGATAAAAGGGACGCCTGAGAAATCGAGAATAACCACCGGCGAGTCTTCCGCACGCAAGGCGGATTGGAAGCTAAAGACAGTGTGCAGATTCAGCGGGCCTTTTAGATGCACGATTTTCTGGCCTTCGCGATTTCCCGGTGAAACAACAATTTGCAGGTTTTCTATTTGCATTGTCTGCCATCCTAGCGAAACTCGGAGCGCGAATTGTTAACGCTGTGTTACAAGCCATCCAGGGCTGGCTATTCTTTACCCACCACGGCGTCGGCTTCGATTTCCACGAGCATTTCCGGTGCAACGAGGTGGTTCACTTCCACAATGGTGCACGCCGGACGAACTTTACCAAATATTTCTCCATGAGCGCGGCCGATTTCCTTCCAGTCAGTGATGTGAGTGAGGAAGAGTCGTGTGCGGACGACGTCGGTGAGCTTGGCTCCGGCCTTGATGAGCGCGGCTTCGATGTTGCGCATGGCCTGAATCGCTTGCGCGTAGGGGTCGCCCGCGCCGACAATATCGCCTTGGGAGTTGAACGCAGTCGTTCCCGACACGTGGATATAAGGTCCAAATTTTACCGCGCGAGAGTAGCCCACAATCGGTTCCCACGGCGAGCCTGACGAAATATTCTGTCGCTGCATTGTTCCCCCGGATTTAGTTGGATTCTTCAGCATTTTTTCTACGGATCGAAACGCGCCTGCAAATCGGGCGGCACAACCGGACAAAGATTGTCGCGCCGACCGAAAAGCCTGTAGCGTATGCGGGCGACGGAATCATACACAAGGTCGCGCAAACCGCGGGGAATTACACCCAATACTTTCGCAAAAATCTTCCAGCCGCCGCCCAGGCGTTCCAGGATGTAAAGGGAAGCATTCGAGCGCATGAGCAGTGTGCCGTCTCGTTTGAGCACGACGAAAGTGTCTGGCAGATCGGCACGCCGCTCGGCAGGTAGGCGCGATTGAAATGTCTCGCCTTGCAGCGGTGCAAACCGGAAGGTGCCTCCGGAGCGGTCGTGTCTAAGAACGAACTTCACGGCCCGATGGCACAGCCCACAGTGGCCGTCATAAAAGATATATTCGGATTCCTGCCGGGCTGAAAGCACGGAAAAGAATAGCACAGCGTCATGCTTCGTTCATTTCTCTCCCGCGAGATCTTCCGTGCGCAACCGCATAAACGAAACTTCGATGTGCGCTATTGTCATCGAAATCGAATTCATCGCTGAATACCAACCTCACTGTAGCTTTGTGAGAAATATATTTTGCGTTCTGCGCCGAGGGGTGCAATCCTCTCGCACGGGAGATACTCAGAAATGTGCTTTTCAGCGACGGCGAATTTTGTCGGGAGTACGGCCTTAGCGGGAGTGGGCGTGGTCACGTTAACGAAGGTGAAGCACAGGCGTGAACTCCTTTTCGCCGCGCTTCCCATTCTGTTTGCTATCCACCAATTCATCGAGGGATTCGTATGGCTGGGACTGGATGGGATTCTCTCGCCCCAGGTGACGCACGATATGGGAGCGGCTTTCATGCTGTATGCGCAGGGGCTACTTCCTTTCCTGATGCCGCTGAGTGTGCTGCTGTTTGAGCCTGACGGGCCGGCGCGTAGGCGGATGCTGCCGTTCCTCGCACTCGGCACCGGGACGACGCTATATATATTGTGGGCATTGACGGCGTATCCGACTGAGATCTTCGTCAAGGGAAACAGCATCGTGTACATCAATCAAGCGACGAACAACACGACGGTCGCGGTCCTCTATGTGATTGCAACTTGCGGGTCCCTGTTTTTCTCGAAGGTCAAGGCCATGGTCGCCTTTGGAGCGGCGAACTTAGCCATTCTGCTGGTCGTGATGGCGTTCAAACGTTACGCTTTTACGTCGTTGTGGTGCGCGTACGCGGCGATCGCAAGTGTGATCATCCTTGCCTACTTCTGGAAGAGCAGCGTCCAAAGGCCACTCCGCTACGCACTGCCTTTGTGAAGGAAGATTTGGCGCAGCGCACTCGGAGACGAGATTCGCGACGCGGAAGATGATCGGCCTGAGGTTGAACTTCAAGGGCCGGCTTGGTGGATTACCTACGATCTTTGCCGGTGCTTCCTGCGTTTTTCGTCAGATGCCACGCGTCGCACCAAGAGCATCGATAAGCGCGAAGATCCTTTGGTGCATTGTCGGATGCGATTTGGTGCGCGGCGGTGGACAGAGCTTCGCCTTCGGTGGCGTACTTGCGTTTCGCGCTGACGGGGCATTTTGAATCGATGTCGTCCACAAACTCTTCCCGAATTCCTCTTGGCCACTTACTCCAGCGGACCCCTGTGTAGCTTCCTGGTTCCGCGCAAGGAAAGCCAATCATGTGCTATTACAAGCGAATTAGGCAAATGTCTGCTAAGGAAGTTAATGCAAACTCACGCACTACGAGGCTGCGATGTGCTGGACAGAAAATCCGGAAGTATCTAAGCTTGTGCTTCGTTAACGTACCGGGAGAAGAACGCGCGCATGAAGTGCAATAACATTCTCGAAGCGATGTGCAACACCCCGCTGATCAGATTGAATCGCGTCGGCAAAGACCTTCCAGCCGAAATTTACATTAAAGCTGATTACATGAACCCCGGCGGGTCGGTAAAGGACCGCATCGGGCTCTCGATGATCGACGAAGCGGAGCGTACGGGAAAACTGAAACCCGGCGGAACAATTATCGAGGGAACTTCGGGGAATACCGGCATGGGACTGGCGCTGGTGGCCTGCGTACGCGGATACAAAGTGGTGTTCACGATCAATGATAAGCAATCGCGCGAGAAAATCGATTTGCTCAAGGCGTTTGGCGCAGAGGTAATTGTGTGTCCTACGGCCGTGGACCCCGAAGATCCGCGCAGCTACTATTCGGTGGCGCAAAAACTGGCGCGCGAGATTCCCAATTCTTATTACCCGAACCAGTACGAGAACCCGATGAATCCGGAAGCGCATTACAAGACCACCGGGCCGGAAATCTGGAAGGATACGGAAGGGAAAATCACGCACTTCGTCTGCGGAATGGGCACGGGAGGGACGATCAGCGGCGTGGGAAAATCCCTGAAGGAAAAGAATCCGAACGTGAAAATTATCGGTGTGGATCCGATCGGGTCACTCTATTACGAGTTCGTGAAGACAGGGAAGATCGGGAAAGCGGAAACTTACGTGGTGGAAGGAATTGGCGAGGATTTTTTCCCCGGCACGATGAACCTGAAAATTTTGGACGATGTGGTGCAAGTGAACGACGAAGAATGTTTCGTGTGGGCGCGGCGTTTGGCGAAACAAGAAGGCATCTTTACAGGCGGTTCCGGCGGAGGATGTATCGCCGGAGCGCTACGCGTGGCGAAAAATCTGAAGAAGGGTGATTTACTGGTTGCGTTTCTGCCGGATTCCGGTTCTCGCTACTTGAGCAAAGTTTACAACGACGGCTGGATGCGCGAGCACGGTTACGTGGAAGCGGAAGTGACGCTGACTGCTGCGGACGTGATTCGCGTGAAACGGCAGAACGGTAAGACGCGCGATCTGATCGTTGCACGGCCGGATCAGACCGTGTTCCACGCGTTGCACACCATGCAAAAACAGGACATCTCACAGCTTCCCGTGTTCGAAGAAACGCAATCCATCGGAACCGTTTTCGAGGATCAGATTCTCAATCTTGCGCTGCAGGGAAAAGATCTGCGCAAGCTGGTGATCCGCGAAGTGATGAGCACTCCTCTGCCGCAAGTTCCGTCAAACTCGCCGGTGGAGCGCGTTACACACATTCTCAGCCACGATAGCCCTGCGGTGTTTGTTGAAATGCCGGACAAGAAACTCGAAGTTCTCACCAAGTTCGATTTGATGGACACCATCGCCGGGCTTGTCGGGCAGATGCGATAGCGCCTCGTCGACTCAGTCTCGGAAGAGCCGAGACGCGCTGTTTCGGCGTGGCGAGGTTGGCGGGGCTCAGGCACGGAACGGGTCCCAGCCTTTAGGCCTTAACGGTTTCTTGCTGCCGTCTGGCGTTACAAGCTTGACGCCCCTCACGCGCGTCACTTCTCCAATCGCGGTTATCTGAGAGAATCCGGGAGCCTTGGTCAATTTCTTGATATTTCGCGGCGGGACGGTGAATAGGAGTTCGTAATCTTCACCGCCATGCAGAGCCATCCGTAGAGGATCGAGCTTTAGCGCTTTGAGACGATTTGAGAGGATCTTCGGCAGGGAGACGCTAGGGATCGATTCGGACAGTATATGAGCGCCGACTCCGCTGGCGGCGCAGAGCCGAGCGAGGTCGGTCGATAGGCCGTCCGAGATGTCCATCATCGCGGTAGTGATGCGATGGCTAGCCAGCCATGTGCCGAGGTCTAGCCTTATGGTTGGGTATAGGTGAGGGCGCAGAAGGCGACGCAGACTGGAACCGCCATCCTTAACATGTCCATCTGGGCGGACACTTTGTCGGGGCGAGCCGTTCAGGAGGAGTTCCAGGCCCAACTGTGCCCGCCCGAGCGTACCGGTAACATATAAGAGGTCGCCGGGGCGGGCGCCCGAACGAGCGATAGCGTGTCCGTGGGGAACCTCGCCGATTACGGTGATGCTGATTGAGACGGCATTGCTTTTGGTAGTGTCGCCACCGACGAGCAGCATGTTCATCGCGTGGGCAGCGCGCGCCATGCCACCGAGAAAACCATCCAGCCACATTCCGGTCCGGCTGGCAGGAATGGCGAGCGTCAGAAGAAAGAATCGCGGAGTTGCGCCCATGGCTGCGAGATCGCTGGTTGCTCGAACCAGCGATTTGAAACCCACGGAATCGGACGGATGGGAGTTCGCGAGAAAGTGGATCCCTTCAAGGAATGCATCACAGCTCAGGACCCAGTCGTTCTTGGCTGAAGACGCAATGACGGCCGCGTCGTCGCCTATTCCCAAACGGACGGTGCCATCGCGTCTCCCTATGGCCTTCGAAGGAAACGCCCGAGCTATCCGTTCGACCAGTTTACCTTCACTGTCCATCCTGACCTCTCGTACAGTTGTGGCGCGCACTCTCTATAACGTAAGGTGTCCTGAAGGTGAATTCTAAATTAAAAGCAGTTCAATCGTTGAGCGAATAGGTTGCGGTTTCAGGCGCAGATATGCAAAATGGAAGATTGGGGTTGACCTTCACTCTGCGGGTCACTACAATTCACGCGCCTACGAAGAAATGTGTCCAATTCGCTAACAGTGTTGGCGGACCGCGAATGGGGACTCGCGATCTAGAGCCGGCAAAAACAAACTAACTAGGAAAAATTAAAAGTGAAAGGCAAGTACTACACGTTCTTTATTGCTTCTAGCGCCTCAGGCGGCATGCGCCGCGTGCGCGTGCCTTTCTACGTCCTTCACTTTTTGGCGATTCTCGCCGCCGTAGGCGGCATCACCGTGATTGCAGCGACGGGCTCTTACTCCCGTATGCTCTGGAAGGCGACGAATTACAATACTCTTCGCCGTAACCAGGATGCCCTGAAACAGCAATACATTCAGCTTCAGACGCAGGTAAAGGATACCAACCAACGCCTGGATTCATTGCAGTCGCTGGCGAGCGAAGTTGCAATGGCTTACGGGATCAACCGCTTCCGGCAGACCCCCTTTGATTTCGCCGAGGGAGCGGACGAGCCCCAGGCTCAATTCGAAGAATCTGTGGACGAATTCAGCTACCTGGAGAAGAACGCAACGGCTGTGGCCATGTCCAGCAATGGCATGCGGCTTTTGCCTGCGTCACAGTTAAGCAGCCTGGGAGTGGTGCCCACGCTGTGGCCTGTTAAGGGTGAGATTACCGGGCATTTTGGCGAGCGACTGGATCCCTTCAGCGGTGAAGGCGCGTTCCACGCGGGCATGGACATTGCGTCCCACTATGGGGACCAGATTCGAGCGACCGCGGATGGAGTAATCAGCGTAGTCGATCAACGCGCGGGATACGGACGACTTGTGGTGATTGACCATGGTTTCGGCGTGACGACATGGTATGGACACTTGTCGGGGTTCAGCACCCAGACCGGAATGCATGTAAAGCGTGGAGACGTAATTGGGTTTGAAGGCGCGAGCGGCCGGTCGACTGGCCCGCACCTGCACTACGAAGTAAGGATCTACAACACGCCTGTAAATCCCTGGCGTTACCTCAGTACAGCTACGACCGTTGCAGCATCCGCTGACTAACATCTCGGACGAGCGAAGTCCGGAACAATCTCCCGCACCCCACCGCAATCGCAGATGATGCTTCCCTATTGCTTCGACGTGGAACCGACTCCGGTAGGGCTCGTTCTCGATACGCCAAGCATTTGGGGAGTGATCTGAAGCGAGAGGCGTACCCATTTGTCCTGATGGACGACCTTGGTTTGCGTGAGGATAGCTGCAAGAAAGGCTGCTTGTTGCCTGGTCATCTGGCCGCGCATTTTGGGATCATGCAAGGCCATGGAGCCGACCATGCGGAAAGTATCGAGCAAGGTCGAAATCTCGAAGGCGTTTTTCATGGAATCAGATTCAGCATCTAGAGCGAGATTCATGTTATCGCCGGCGGGCTGTCCCGCTAGGGTCATGGACCGAATGCTACGGGCTAAATGTTCGAGCTGCGGAGAATTCTTGAACCCCGCGTAGAAACTTGTGGGGAGTCTATCGGTGCGCGCGACGGCGAGTATCGGAGCACCTGCAACTCGTTTGATGCGGGATTGCATGCCGGAATCGCGCGTGGGCGTTTGGGAAGATGTAACGGAAGCAATGAGATCCGTGGCATTTTTGCCGCCGGCGAGAACGATTCTGGTGGGTGATAGAAACCCCATGGAGATGGGCGGATTGCCGGGAATTTCGTAGAGCGACTGAGATCCGCGCATTGTGATTTTCCCCGTGCGCAGCACATACGCCTCGATTTTTTGTTTGTCGAAGCGGCCATCGGCAATTGCGAGCATACGATCTTCGGCGAACGGATTGTCCGGAGTGCCGAAACTGGCGGGCCAGAATGCCAGGGCGGCATGGTCTAGATCGCGCGTGTAATCGAAGCCGGTATTAGTGACGAACTCCGCATATTCGCGGTCGGCTTCCGGTCCGGGCGAAGTAAGACCTAGGACGGAGGCCAGCGGAGAATTCTGTAACTTGCGGAGAGAAGCTGCGTCTATATAACCGATGACCGGAGCATCCGCGGGAAGTTGGCTCAGGATATCGGGCGGCGGACCGGGATTATTTGTGACGCCCGGCAACGCCGGAAGCGGCCCATGCTGCCTATAGTAAAAGAAAACAATCACGGCTGCGATTAACAGAAGTAATGCTATAACAAAAATCCATGCGCGTTTTGTCGAGGAAGTTGGCACCTTAAAATTATGTCGGTTTTTTCGGATTTAGTGTAATGTTAATTCTCCCTCCCGCGTAATTGAATTAGAGGGTGAACGTGTGCGATCTTCACGCGCAGTCATGCAGCCGCTGGTGGTTCCCAAAATCGCAGCGCGAACAAGCTCCCTCGAAGGAAGGCTTCTGAGATGACATTCAATAAGATGAAGTTTTTCAGTAGCGGACTCGCGATTTTGGCACTGAGTTTCGCGGCGTTTGCTCAGGCACAGCCCCCATCGACAACAGCGCAGGCTCCAGCGGCGTCCAGTCCGGCCGCTGCATTGCCCAGCGCCGACTCGATTCTAGACAAGTATGTAGCTGCGATCGGCGGGGAGGCCGCTTGGCGCAAACTGAATTCACGCGTTTCGAAGGGGACCATCGACATTCCATCGGCGAACTTGTCCGGAACCGTTGAAGTTCACGAGAAGGCCCCGGATTTCTCATTGGCCGTAGTGAATCTTAGCGGCATGACTTTTCAGCGAGGCTTTGACGGCGCTGCCGGCTGGTCGAACGATCCACAAAACGGTCTTCGAACATTGAGCGGTGCGGAAGGTGAGGACTCGAAGCGCGAAGCGGATTTCTATCACCAGCTCCATATGCGCAAGAACTATTCCAAATGGAAAGTGATCGGCACCGAAAAAATCGGCGATCACGATGCTTACGCGCTGGAAGCGACGTCCTCGTCAGGTGATGTCGATAAGATGTATTTCGATGCGAAAAGCGACTTGCTGTTGAGAGCTATCAGGACTGTGCACAGTCCTCAGGGGGATGAGGTAATACAGTCTGATCTGTCTGACTACCGTGACACGGACGGAATCAAGTTGCCTTTCAGCGTGCATCAGACGAGCGTGCAGGCGGAGTATACGATTACGTTTACTGAGGTGCATCACAACGTCGATCTGTCGGATGGGCAATTTGCAAAGCCTGCTGCTAGCACCGACGCCAAATAGGCTGATGCCAAATAGGGCAACGGGATGGTTTTGAGCGTACTGTAACTGCTGACTTGGCAATAGGTTTGCCGCAGACAGAAAGTTGCTTGCAATCTGATTGCCTCTATGATATTTTTGTTCGGTTTGAGCAGCGCTGGCGTAGCTCAGTTGGTAGAGCATCTGATTTGTAATCAGAGGGTCGGGGGTTCAACTCCCTCCGCCAGCTGACTTTGAGGCACGGCAAAATTCTTGGCAGGGTTGCGGACGAACTTCCTCGCGACATAAGCGCTAGGGTTGGTGTCTTCGGACACGAGCCCTTTCTGCATTGCGGAGTGCCCCGTACAGGAGTCCGGTAGAGTTCTGGTTGGGAGCGCGGGACAATGAAGTTGTGTCCCGAAGGATTCACGGGGCGCCGAATTCCGGGTCCCAATTGATTCTGCGGGACGGGTGGGTGAGTGGCTAAAACCAGCAGACTGTAAATCTGCCGCTCCTTGCGGGCTACGGAGGTTCGAATCCTCCCCCGTCCACCAGTTTTT
>Ga0209330_1000010_pt1 | contig 98855 bp, 92 predicted proteins | sample JacPinW_OM2H0_O3_FD_187969 | JGI IMG/M metagenome (GOLD analysis project Ga0209330, IMG submission 187969) | Forest soil microbial communities from Algoma, Ontario, Canada - Jack Pine, Ontario site 1_JW_OM2H0_O3 (SPAdes) (version 2) | ecosystem: Environmental > Terrestrial > Soil > Boreal... | reverse complement strand
CTGAAGAAAATGACGTTGCGCGAAAAACTTGGGCAGATGCTCATGCCGTATTATTTCGGCGTTTTCACTTCTACCGAAAGCGCCGACTACAAAGAGTTGCTGCACCAAGTGGAAGAAAATCGCGTCGGCGGATTTATTCTCGGCACCCAACGCGGCCCGCTAGGAATCGAGCGCAGCCAGGTTTACCCATCCGCGGTACTCACCAATGAACTACAGAAACGCGCGAAAACTCCGCTGCTCATCGGCGCCGATTTTGAATCCGGCACCGGAATGAGAATCGATGAGGGCACATCGTTCCCTTCTGCCATGGCCGTGGGCGCCGCCAATGATCCGCGCGCCGCTTACACCATGGGCGAAGTGACCGCCCTCGAAGCACGTGCCGCGGGCGTGCGCTGGATTTTCGCGCCGGATGCGGACGTGAACAATAATCCGGACAACCCAATCATCAATATTCGTTCATTCGGCGAAGACCCGCAGCAAGTGGCCGAATACGTTTCGCAATTCATCCGCGGCATAGAAGAAAACGGCTGTTTGGCAGCTGCAAAACATTTTCCTGGACACGGAAATGTCAGCGTAGATTCGCATCTCTCGCTCGCAACGGTTCCCGGCGACCGAAAGGAGCTCGAAAGTACCGAGCTTGTTCCCTTCCGCGCGGCGATTGCCGCGGGCGCTTCTTCGGTGATGCCCGGACATCTAAACGTGCCTGCATTCGAATCCGACCCCACACTCCCGGCCACCATTTCGCGAAATATTTTGACCGGCCTGCTCCGCGATGAATTGAAGTTCAAAGGCCTAATCGTCACCGACGCGATGGACATGGGCGGCGTAACATCAATGTACGCTCCGGGCGACGCTGCGGTGCGAGCGGTCGAAGCTGGCGCCGACGTGCTTCTGATGCCGCCCGTGCCGGACGCAGCCATGGCTTCCCTCGAAGCAGCCGTAAAATCCGGACGCATTTCCGCTTCGCGCGTAGACGAATCCGTCAGGCGAATATTGCAGGCTAAATCGCGCCTGGGTCTCGAAAAAGATCGGCTCGCCGATATCGAGCATCTGAACGAGAAATTTGCCAAGCCCGAGTTTTCAGCGCAAGCGCAGGCTATTGCGGATCGCGGCGTGACGCTTCTTCGCGACACCGCTAAACTCCTGCCGCTCGACTCTACTCGACCCCTTCGCGTTCTGCTCGTTTCGCTCTCCGCCGATGCCGATCCTTATCCTGGCGAGACAATCGAGCCTGAAATTCGCTGGCGCGTGGATTCTCTGAAAGCTTTGCGCGCCGACACGCAGTTCTCAGCTGCCAGCGCACTGAAGCTTCCGCCTCCCGAAGGCTACGACCTGGCCGTAGCCGCGCTATTCGTGCGCGTCGCGGATCGCAAGGGAAACGTTGGCCTGCCTGACGATCAGCGCGCCTTCGTGAACCAAATCCTCGCTACCGGAAAACCCGTCGTCGTAATGTCGTTCGGCAGTCCTTACGTCATCGGGAATTTCCCTGATGCGAAGACCTGGCTCGCCGAGTTTTCGACAAACGATGTATCGCAGCGCGCCGCCGTCCGCGCCATTTTTGGTCAAGTGGCAACCGAAGGGCGAATTCCAGTCACCGTTCCGGGTACCGTGAAACGCGGAGATGGAATTCGCATCGCGGCGAACCCAATGACGCTTCAGCCCGCTCCCTCCGACATGGCCGCCCGGCTGAAACCGGCTTTCGACGTGATGGATCACGCGATCGTCGATGGAGCAATTCCCGGCGGCGTCCTAGCCGTCGGACTGCACGACCAATTGATCGTGCGTCCATTTGGCAAAATCACGCGCGGCGCAAAGTCTACCGCAGTAACGGCGAATACTTTGTACGACATGGCCTCGCTCACCAAAGTGATCGTCACCACTACGGCGATAATGATGCTGACGCAACAAAAGCGGCTCGATCTCGACACTCCGGTTGTCCGCTATTTGCCAGAATGGTCTGCGGCCGCGAAGTCGGACCCCGATCCAAGCTGGCGCGCGCACGTTACGATCCGCAATCTTCTTCTGCACGATTCCGGACTTCCGGCGCATCGCGATTTTTTCAAAGCTGCGAAAGGGCACGACGCTGTTCTCACCCGCGTGCTCGCGGAACCTCTCGTGCATCAGCCGGGGACGCAGGTTGAGTACTCCGATTTGGGATTTATCATGCTCGGCGAAATTGTTCAGCGCCTCACCGGAGTCACGCTCGACGAATACGCGAAGCAGCACATTTTCGCACCGCTCGGCATGAACGCTTCGGTGTTCAATCCTTCGCGCAAGTTGTGGGCGACGATTGCTCCCACTGAAAATGATGCCGACTTTCGCAAGCGCCTGATCCAGGGCGAAGTCCACGACGAGAACGCCTGGGCCATGGGCGGCGTCTCCGGACACGCGGGCCTTTTCTCAACCGCCGGCGACACCGCCATATTCGCGCAGATGATTTTGAACGGCGGCATCTACGCTAACCATCGATTGCTGTCACGCACGACAATTCAGGCGTTCACCGTTCGCGAAGCGATCGGAGGTGCAGCCCGCACGCTTGGCTGGGACGTCGTTACTCAGCCTTCTTCATCAGGCCATTACTTTTCGCCGGGCAGTTTCGGCCACACCGGGTTCACCGGTACTTCGCTTTGGATCGATCCCGAGCGCGGTCTTTTCGTCGTTTTGCTCACAAATCGCGTGAATCCCACCAGGGCGAACGAACAAATTCGCCAGTTGCGGCCTGCGCTGCACGACGCCATTTTGCAGGCATTGGGCCTTGCAAACCAGCCTGTCCCGGTTCGATAACTCCAATAACTCCAACGTCACAATGTCCTCCATAAGTCGTCGAGGTACGCAGACGCGGCGCTAGCCCCCGGTATAATCAATTCAGCATTCCCAGGGGCGGGTGTTTGAGGCCTTCAACAACAGAACAGCGAAATCCTCGCTCGCGTGGATTGGACAGGAAGTCCACGCTCGAAATTCTGCGCGTTCTGAATCACGAAGACGCGCGCGTCGCGCTTGCTGTTTGTCGTGAGCTGCCGAAAATTGCTCGCGCCGTGGATGCGATTGTGAAAAGTTTTCGCAATGGGCGGCGCCTTTTTTACGTCGGCGCCGGAACGAGTGGACGGCTCGCGGTTCTCGACGCGGCTGAATGTCCTCCCACTTTTGGCACGTCGCCAAACATGGTGCAAGCCATCATCGCGGGTGGCTCGCGAGCAGTCCGAGGCGCAGTAGAAGGCGCTGAAGATTCTGCCAAGAATGGCGCGAGAGATTTGCGAAAAGCAGGTGTTAAACGTGGTGACGTAGTCGTCGGCCTGGCGGCCAGCGGAAGCACGCCCTACGTTCTGGGCGCGTTACAGTTTGCAAGAAAACGCGGTGCAGCGACCATCGGTGTCACATCTAATCCGAAGTCGCCGCTTGCGCGCGCTGCGGATATCGCTATCGTGCCGGACACCGGACCGGAAGCGATCGCGGGTTCCACGCGATTGAAAGCCGGCACCGCACAGAAAATGGTTCTCAACCTGCTTTCTACCGCTTCGATGGTGCGGCTTGGCAGAGTTTACGAAAACTGGATGATCTACGTGGCGCTGACAAATCAGAAGTTGCGGCAAAGGGGAGTTCGGATTCTCGAAGAAGCTTCCGGCGCGAGCGTGTCAAACGCGCAACGGGCATTGCGTCAAGCGCAACACGATTTGCCAGTTGCTCTCGTGATGTTGAAAACCGGCGCAAATGTGCGTGAGGCACGGCGACGGCTGCAGGAGTCCGGCGGCAACGTCAGGCAAGCGCTCAATCCGCACATGAACAAAAAGCCTGGCGCAACACGCAAGGGGAAATAACATGGACCGATTCAAAATCCAGGGCGGGCGCAGACTAGAAGGCACGGTCCGGATCAGCGGAGCGAAAAACGCCGCGTTGCCGGCCATGGCCGCCGCGCTGCTAACGAACGAACCCGTTACGCTGCAAAATATTCCGCACGTTCGCGACATCATCACCATGGCGAAACTGCTCGCACACATGCGCTGCCGCGTCGAAAGCCCAGATCTGCCGCCCAGCGAATTCACCATTCAAGCAGAAACTGTCTCGCTGCAGGAAGCTCCCTACGAACTGGTGAAAACGATGCGCGCCTCGGTACTGACTCTCGGGCCGCTATTGGCTCGGTTCGGCTACGCGCGCGTTTCGCTTCCGGGTGGCTGCGCCATCGGCGCACGTCCGATCGACATCCACATACAAGCGCTCGAACAACTCGGTGCGCAGATTTCCGTGGAACACGGCTATGTCGAAGCGCGTTGCAAGCGCCTGCGCGGCGCCACTTTCCGTTTCCCGAAAATCACTGTCACCGGGACAGAAAATATTTTGACGGCCGCAGTCTTAGCCGAGGGCGAAACCGTCCTCGAAAATTCCGCGCTCGAGCCGGAAGTCACCGATCTCGCCGAACTTCTGATCAAAATGGGAGCAAAGATCGAAGGTGTCGGCACCTCTACCCTGCGCGTGCAGGGCGTGTCGACTTTGCATGGCGCGACGCACACCATCATTCCCGACCGCATCGAGACCGGCACGTTTCTCGTCGCCGGAGCCATCACCGGAGGCGATTTACTCCTCACCGACTGCGAGCCGCATCATTTGGTTGCCGTTATAAACAAGCTGAAAGAGTGCGGCGTGGAAATTAAGTGCGAAGGAAACGGAAAACTGCGCGTCCGCGCCGCGAAAAAACTAGTGGCCGCTGACGTAACCACCGAAGAATACCCCGGATTCGCCACAGACATGCAGGCTCAGTTCATGGCGCTAGCCACGCAGGCGACTGGTGTCTCGCACGTGCGCGAAACAATCTTCGAAAATCGCTACATGCATGCCAGTGAAATTATGCGTATGGGCGCGAACATCGCGGTGGACGGAAATCTCGCTGTCATCACCGGCCCCACGCCGCTCAGCGGCGCGCCTGTAACAGCATCCGACCTGCGCGCGAGCGCTTCTCTCGTACTCGCAGGCCTCGTGGCCGACAACACTACCTGGATCGACCGCGTCTATCACATCGATCGCGGCTACGAACGCATCGAAGACAAGCTGCGCGACATCGGCGCCCGAATCGAACGCGTCTCCTCGCCGGAAAAATAAGAAGGAAAGCATTTTTCTTCAATGAACAACTCGCTGAGACTTACTTTCTTGGCCCTTGTTGCATTGGCAGGGCTTGCAACTATCGTATCGGCGGAACAAAACCTGCCAGAGGGCTCTTCCCGTCGCGAGCAAACGCACTTTAGCATAGAGGAAAATCCCGAACACGTTGTAACGCTCCCAGAAGCAGTCCTCGATCTTCTGACAAATGACGAAACCGTTGTTCAGGAGAAATCCTGCGTGAAAAAAAATGGCGAGTCTTCGGGAAACGAGGTCCTCGTTGTTCGTGGCTTCAGAGGTTCATTTGGACAGGACTGAGCAATCAGACTTCGTAATCTTAGCGAGAGCCTGCCTAATGGGTGCGAACATTAGCCCATTTTGGATTGTGCGAAAGGATCCGAGGGGGTTCCGCTTGATCTTAAGTTGGTCTGCTCACGACCTTGACGTATTGCCCACTAAGACTCGCGACTATCATGACCTGCGACTAACATCAGCCACAGCCAACACAATCTCGACCACCATATGCAAATTCGACGGGAAGAAGTACGTATCAACAAAAAGGGACTTAGAGCCTTGGCCCTAAGTCCCGGTTGAATCTTACTTTGAGTACTTCTGAAATGACTCTACGAGTGGCCTTCTGCGGTTGCTGCCGCTTCTGTCTTTGGCAACTTGTCGCGCTGATCGCGCAAGACCGCCTTGCGGCTCAACCGGATCTTGTTGCCCTCGATCGCGAGGACCTTCACAAGAATCTGGTCGCCTTCCTTCAACTCGTCGCGAACCGCGCGAATGCGCGCTTCCGCGATTTCGCTGATGTGCAGCAGTCCATCCGTGCCGGAGAAAATTTCGACGAAAGCGCCGAACTCCGCTATGCGCACGACGGTGCCGAGATAGGTCTTCCCGATTTCGGCAGTCGCGGTAACATCGCGAATCAATTTCAGCGCTTCTTCGGCGGATTTTCCGCCCGACGCAAAAACGTGAACCTTGCCGTCGTCCATCACGTCGATCTTCACGCCCGTTGCCTCGATGATGCCACGGATTTTCTTTCCGCCCGGCCCGATCAAATCGCGGATTTTGTCCGTCGGAATGCTCAGCATGAAGAGGTGCGGAGCGTAAGTGGAAATCTCAGCGCGGCCCGTTGAAATGGTGCCGTCCATATTGTCGAGGATTTGCAGGCGCGCTTTTCGTGCCTGAGCCAGAGCCTCGCGCATCATGGCGATGCTGACGCCGCTCACTTTGATGTCCATCTGCAGCGCGGTGATCCCCGCCCGCGTGCCGGCAACTTTGAAGTCCATGTCGCCGTAGTGATCTTCTGCGCCGGCGATGTCGGTCAGGATGGCGTACTTATCGCCCTCGACCACCAAGCCCATCGCGATTCCCGCGCAAGCCGACTTGAGCGGAACCCCCGCATCCATCAGCGCCAAAGAAGCGCCGCAAACCGTAGCCATCGATGAAGAGCCGTTCGATTCCAAAATATCTGAAACCACGCGCACGGCGTAAGGAAAATCCGCTTCGGGCGGAAGCAAATTCGCAATTGCCCGCTCGGCCAATGCTCCATGCCCGATTTCTCGGCGTCCCGGCCCGCGAAGGAACTTCACTTCGCCAACCGAAAACGGCGGGAAATTGTAGTGCAACATGAAGCGCTTGAATGTTTCCTCTTCGAATAGCAGATCTAGACGCTGCCGGTCTTCCTTGGTGCCAAGCGTTGCGGTCGCAAGAGCCTGTGTTTCTCCGCGTGTAAATAATGCTGACCCGTGTGCGCGCGGCAGAACACCGACTTCGCATGTGATCTGGCGAATCTGGTCGAATGCGCGTGCATCGGGACGCCGGTGCCGGAGCAGCATGTCATCGCGGAAAATTCTTTCGCGCAAACGTTCGAAAGCGCGGTACGCCAGTTTGCGTCTTTCCGCGTCGTCCTCCGGAATCGCCTTCAGGATTTCCGCCTTGATGCCGTCAATCAGGCTGTAACTTTCCGACTTCGGGTGCTTCTGCGTATCCACCGCGTCACGCAGCTTTTCGCCATAATCCTTCTGCATCTGCTTGTACATCGCTTCGTCAAACGCAGGCGGCGTAACCGCAACCTTCTGAGGTTTCACGCGGCTTTGCAGTTCGCGAATCCCAGCTACGATCTTCCGAATTTCTCCGTGTGCGAATTCCAGCGCATCTGCGACGACGTTTTCGGAAACTTCCAGCGCGCCGGATTCCACCATTACGATCGCTTCGTCCGAGCCCGCCACAATCAAATTCATCTGGCTGGTTTTTTGCTCTGCCACCGTGGGATTCACTACCAGCTTGCCTTCAATCATTCCCACGCGAACCGCCGCAATCGGCTTCTCGAATGGGATCTTCGAAATGAACAACGCCGCGGATGCCGCCGTCACCGCAATCACGTCCGGATCATTTTCGCTGTCCGCCGAAAGTACCATCGCTACAATCTGAGTTTCGTTGGACCATCCCTCCGGAAACAAGGGCCGCAGCGGCCGGTCGGTAAGCCGCGAAGTCAAAATCTCGCGCTCCGAGGGCCGCCCTTCACGCTTAAAAAATCCTCCGGGAATTTTTCCGGCCGAATACGTGTATTCGCGATAATCCACGGTCAAGGGCAAAAAATCTTTCTCCGTCGCTTTGCTGTCCATGCACGCCGTTGCCAGCACGACTGTATCTCCATAACGCGCCACTACCGCGCCGTGCGCTTGACGGGCAATCTTTCCCGTCTCAAACGTCAATGTGCGTCCGCCTACTTCCAAACTTACTTTTTCAAACATCAAACACATCCTTTTTTCTCCGATTCATTCGGAGGCTGATTTCAGATACGAGAGACAACTCTCGGGGACTACATCGAGGAAGGACAATTGCGAAGAAAAACGAGCGGATAACTATCGATCCATCAACGCGGCGCCAAATTTTCTTAAGGAAAACCGCGCTACTTACGCAAGCTAAGTCGTTCCACTATCTCGCGATACCGATTCGGGTCGCGCCGGTTCAGGTAGTCCAATAGCCGGCGGCGTTTGTTGACCATCATGATCAACCCGCGCCGTGAGGCGTGATCTTTTGCGTGGGACTTGAGGTGGCTGGTCAAGTAGCTAATGCGCTCGCTTAACAATGCGATTTGCACTTCCGGCGATCCCGTGTCTTTCGGATGCGTCCGGAACTGCTCGATCAACTCCGCTTTAGCTTCCATCAACTTGCCCCTCCCCCTGAATCGCTGTGCCCTGCTCTACGCTCTTGTCTCTTCTTCGATCGTTAAAAATGCTAGCACAGAGGCTCGCTGGCGCAAAGCGAATTCCCAGCGCCTAAGGTCTTTCCCCTAGCCGAAATCAAGGCTTCTGCGAATTGACGAGCGATAGGAACTCGTCACGTGTCTGCTTATTTTCGCGAAACGCGCCCAGCATCGCGCTCGTGGTGGCCATCGAGTTTTGTTTTTCCACCCCGCGCATCACCATGCATAAATGCCGCGCTTCGACGATCACCCCGACTCCTTCCGGGCTCAGTCTTTCCTGAATAGATTGCGCAATTTGACTGGTCAGCCGTTCCTGAATCTGCAAGCGTCGCGCAAACATGTTCACCAGTCTCGCGATCTTGCTCAGGCCCACTACTTTCTTCGACGGAATGTACGCCACGTGGCATCGCCCGAAAAATGGTAGCAAGTGATGTTCGCACAGACTGTAAACTTCAATGTCTTTCACCACCACCATCTGATCGTAGCAAACGCTGAACATCGCTCCGTTCAGCAGTTTGTCCGGATCTTGGCGGTATCCGCTGGTTAGAAAACGCAGCGCTTTCTCAAATCGTTCGGGCGTCCGGCGCAGGCCTTCACGCTCGGGATCCTCTCCGAGCAAGACCAGCATTCTGCGCACGAGATCCGCAATGCTTTCTGCGCCCGCCGCCGGAGGAATTATGATTTCACTCGTTTCACTCATCGTTTCATGGCTCCTCTTCATGCCCGAACCTCTTCCGCTTCGTCCGCGATTTCGAAGCTGTTCTTGCTGGTTTCCTCGATGCGAATTCTCTCTAGCCGCGCTGACGGAAAGCTCTTCAGCCTGCGGAAAATCTCGCGAGCAAGATTTTCCGTCGTCGCCACCTGTTCTCGAAACTCGCCCACTTCCTCATTCAGGAATTTTTGATCGAATGGCTCGATCACTTCTCGCTGCACAAACGGATCGAGTTCGCCAAGATTCGCAATCATTCCTGTCGCTGAATCCACCGGCCCGCTGATCGTCACTTGCAACACGTAGTTGTGCCCATGCCCATACGGATTGCTGCATTTCCCGTAAACGCGCTTGTTTTCCGCTTCGCTCAGCTTCGTCGTGTACAACCGGTGCGAAGCGGCAAAACGATATCGTCGTGTCAGCGAGACTCTCACGCCCGCGCACCGTCTTCACAGGGCGCATCCGCCGTGCAATCCGCGAAAAGGTCGGGAGACTCATACAGCCGAACGCGATCCAACTTGCCCGTCTTGATTTTCGGCTCCAGCAGCTTCCAAATCACCGCTGCTACATTCTCGCACGTCGGTATTTGCCCAGCCAACTCCGGCACTTCGTAGTTCAAGTGGCGATGGTCCATGCGCTCCATCACTTCGCGCTGCAGAATATCTTTCAATTCCTTCAAATCGAGCACCATTCCGGTGGTCGGATCCGGCTCGCCTGCAATCGTCACTTCCAAAACGTAGTTATGTCCATGTCCGTGCGGATTATTGCATTTGCCGAAAACACGCCGGTTCTCTTCCGCTGAAAAACTCGGGTTGTGATAGAAATGCGATGCTGAAAATTCGACTTTGCGTGTAATCCGTATCATGCAGTCTTTGCGGGATACGCCCGCCCCTTCCAATGTACCGCCCCATGCGTGTTCTTCCACCAAGAGGCAATCAGAGCCGCACAGTACAAGCACACCCCTGGCACGTAATATTTGATGTATGAGACGGGGTATAGATTCCTATATAGGTCGAGTCCATAGCGAAAGGCTCGTCCGACGAGCAGCGCCGCTGCGATGCCGGGCAGGAACCAAATGGGCGCCGCATGTTCTCTCGATGACTGGAGCCACAGCAATGCGAAAAGCGACAATTCGATCCACGGAAACACTTCCGCTATCTCAAGCAAAACTGGCGTTGGCTTTCCACCCATCAACGGATACAGATTCTTCGTCCATCCTTGCCACATCGCGTGGAAACTTCGATACATCCGCGTCCGTACAATTCCAATCGGCCCCGTGAAATAAATCCCATACCCCGCGCTCTTCACCCGACGTGCCAGCGCCACATCCTCGAGAATTTGCCCCGCAATCGCCGTATGTCCTCCAAGTTTTTCGTAAACGTCCCTGAGCAATATCAGAAACTGCCCATTGGCCGCCGCCTCCGGTCGCGCGGGATCGTTCACTCTCGCAAACGAAAACTTGTTCGCAAGCCGGCAATAAACGAACGGAATCAGCGCGCGCTCCCAGAAAGAATCCATTTCTTGCTCAGGCGAGTACGAAACCAGCACCGCATCATGCTCCACAGCATCACAAAGCGCGCGTCGCGTAGATCCTTGTAAGTGATACGTGTCCGCGTCGGTAAACAGCAGCCAGTCACCTGTCGCTGCTGCTGCTCCAATAGACACGGCATAATTCTTGCCCGCCCACCCCGGCGGCAACACGTCGCCCGTATTCAAAATTTTCAGCTTGGGAGTCCGCAAAGCCAGTTCAGCCAGTATAGCGGCGGTCCGATCCGTGGACTGATCGTCCACCACGATGATCTCGCCAATTTCCGGCTGCGCTGCCACCGACGCCACCGCGCGCACGATGGACTCTTCCTCGTTTCGAGCCGGAATGATGGCGGAGACCATACGCGTGTGCAAATCAAGCAGAGTCTGGCGCCAGTCCCGTTGCAGCGGCCCGGCGCAAAGTACTCGCTTTCGATTCGCGGATACTCGTATTATAGGTCGCTTGGACAAAGGACTGAAACGGAAACTGAACACAGGCGTCGTTCTCGCCTTCATTGCGGGACTTCTCTTCCTGTTTGCGCGACCCGACTATCGCCAGGGCGAACCCAGCCTCCGCGGACGTCCTGCCAAAGATTTCGCCTACACACTCGACGGCAAGGCCGCGCATCTTTCTGACCTTCGCGGCAAAGTCGTCTTGCTGAATTTCTGGGCGACTTGGTGCCCTCCCTGCGTTGACGAAACGCAATCCCTGAACCAGCTTCAGCGGCGCATCGCGCCGCGCGGCGGCACGGTCCTCGGCGTCAGCGTGGACGAAGACGCCGCTGCCTACGAAAATTTCCTAAAAATGTACAACATCACTTTCCCGACTTACCGTAACCCATCGAAACAAATCCCTCTCTCCTACGGCACTACCATGTATCCCGACACGTACATCATCACCCGCAGTGGACGACTCGACCGCAAAATCGTCGGCGCTCAGGACTGGAACAGCCCCGACATGACCGCCTACCTCAATTCCCTTCTCAACGAAAAGTAGGTAAGCTGCGACGTAAACTGAGCCGCCGAATCTAATGCCACATGCCAAACGACATGCACGAACCGACAAGAACGGCGGAAAAAGACCCCGTCTGCGGAATGACGGTTGATCCAGACCGTGCCACGGCGCAAACCGTCCATGAAGGCAGAGCCCTTTACTTTTGCTCAAAGGGTTGCGCCACAAAATTCGCTGCCGCGCCGGAAAAATACCTGTATGTATCAGCAGCAACCGCCCGCAGAAATGATTTCATCGTTCCGCAATCCGAATCCAAGTCATCAAAAACGGAGTCGACCGGAGTTAGATCAAAACGAAGAACGGCCGCAGATTACGTTTGCCCCATGGATCCCGAAGTTCACCAGGACCATCCGGGCGCGTGTCCGAAATGCGGCATGGCGCTCGAGCCAGCCATTCCGGTTCAACCGGCTTCTCGCGTCGAGTACACCTGCCCCATGCATTCAGAAATCATTCGAAGCGCTCCCGGCTCCTGCCCAATTTGCGGAATGGCGCTGGAACGCCGTGACGTGGTCCTTGACCAAGAGGAAAACCTCGAACTTGTTTCCATGACGCGGCGGTTCTGGACCAGCGTTGCGCTAACCACACCGATACTCGTTCTCGCGATGTCCGACGTGATTCCCGGCCAGCCGTTGCAAAATATTCTATCGGCCGGCGTCATGGGGCGGATTCAGTTGCTGCTGGCTACGCCAGTCGTCCTGTGGGCGGGTTGGCCTTTTTTTGAGCGTGGCTGGGCGTCGATCGTGAACCGCAGCCTCAACATGTTTACGCTGATCGCGATGGGCACCGGCACCGCTTACGTTTACAGCGTGTTCGCTGTCATCTTCCCCGGAATTTTCCCCGATTCCTTCAGCGTGATGGGAGGCAGGGTCCCAATTTACTTCGAAGCAGCATCGGCGATCACCACCTTAGTGCTCTTAGGCCAAGTCTTAGAATTGCGCGCGCGCAGCAAAACGTCCGCCGCGATACGTTCTCTGTTGAAGCTTTCTCCCAAAACAGCTCGCCTCGTTCGCGCGGACGGAACTGAAATCGACGTCGCGGTCGAACACATCAACCCAGCCGATCTGGTGCGCGTTCGCCCCGGTGAAAAAGTCCCCGTGGACGGCATCATCACCGACGGCGAAAGTTCCGTTGACGAATCGCTGATGACCGGAGAGCCGATCCCGGTTGAGAAATCCAGCGGTGCCAAGGTGATTGGCGGAACGGTGAATGGCACCGGAACATTCGTCATGCGCGCCGAGCGCGTTGGAAGCGAAACGCTTCTCGCCCAAATAGTCCGCATGGTTAGCGAAGCGCAACGCAGCCGTGCTCCCGTGCAAAAGCTGGCCGACCGCGTCTCGGGATATTTTGTTCCGGCGGTGATTCTCGTCGCGGTCCTTACTTTCATAATTTGGGCAGTGTACGGCCCCGAGCCGAGAATGGCTCATGCCCTACTCAATGCTGTCGCGGTACTAATCATCGCCTGTCCTTGCGCGCTCGGACTCGCCACGCCGATGGCTATCATGGTCGGCACGGGCCGCGGCGCGGTAGCTGGCGTATTAGTGAGAAACGCCGAGGCGCTCGAAATTCTTGAAAAGGTGGACACGCTAGTAGTGGACAAAACCGGCACGTTGACCGAAGGCCGGCCGCGCGTAACGTCCGTGATTCCCGCCGCTGGCTCAGATGAAAAACAGGTCCTCCGGTTCGCGGCCACGCTCGAACGCGGCAGCGAACATCCCCTGGCGGAAGCCATTCTTGCGGAATCCAAAAAACGAGGCGTCGACTTCGGAAACCTCACTGATTTTCAGTCACAAACAGGAAAAGGCGTCACCGGAAAAGTTGATGGACGAAATGCCGCGCTGGGTAATCGCACGCTCCTCGCTGAAATGAAACTCGCCGCCGGGAAGTTGGAAGAAAACGCAAAATCGCTGGAAGCCGAAGCCGAGACGGTAATCTTCGTCGCCGTTGACGGCGCGCCAATTGGAATCATCAGCGTAGCCGATCCCCTGAAATCAACAACGCCCGAAGCCCTCGCCAAATTACACAACGATGGAATTCACCTCATCATGTTGACCGGCGACAGCCGTGCAACTGCCGAAGCAGTAGCGCGTAAGCTCGGCATCGACCAGGTTCAAGCCGGAATTTTGCCCGGCCGAAAAAGCGAGATCGTGAAGCAGCTCCAAGCCGAAGGCCACATTGTCGCCATGGCGGGCGACGGAGTAAACGACGCGCCGGCCCTTACGCAAGCGAATGTCGGTATCGCCATGGGCACCGGAACGGACGTCGCGATGGAAAGCGCGGGAATCACGTTGCTCCGCGGCGATCTACGCGGGATTGCGCGCGCTCGAATGCTCAGTAGCGCAACTATGCGCAATATCCGTCAGAACCTTTTCTTTGCGTTTGTTTACAACTCTGTGGGAGTGCCGATCGCCGCCGGTGTACTCTACCCGCTCTTCGGCCTGCTGCTCAGCCCCATTCTGGCCAGCGCAGCGATGACGTTCAGCTCCGTTTCGGTCATCCTAAATGCCCTGCGTCTCCGCAAGCTCCGGCTGTAACTCTCATCGATCTCGCCGTCACACCTTCAACGCAAGCCTTACTGGCGAGCGGCTTCCCATCTTCGCAACACCGGGATTCTCGCTTGGCGCAAAACACTTTCTACAACGTTGTCAGTCAAGCGCGAGGCGTCGTAGTCAAAATGGAGGAGATTGTTTTTCTCGTCGTAACGAAACTTCTGAAGGCCGTAAGTATTCGAGAACTCGCCCAGCGCCCGAAAATGCTCCGGCTTGAGCCGCTCCTGTAATTCGTAAGTCGAGGTCATTAACGTCATGCCAGGGATTATAACAGGAGCGATCTTGAAACGAGCGATCACCTTTTGAGCGAACGGAGCAAATCCACCAGAGGAAAACGAATGAAGCAATTCGACGAACAGAAAAGAGTAGGGGACCCTCGCTTGGGATCGAGAGTCCCCAAAGGTCGCGTTCCTTGATTCGGCCTTAGGCGAGACCGAATCATGGGGTCATCCATCCTAGCTTCCCTCTCAGAGGCAGGTGGGAACGACCCGTTCCTTCCGGTAAGTGGGCCCCTTCCTCCCCACGAACCAGTCGGTGCGGATCGTGTAGGAACGCGACCCACACACAGCCATATGCAAGTGGGAGGCCCAAACTTCGCTGCGCCCTGGATATGCGAGGTGCCCATTTTCAATGACTTAACTCGTTGGCTAGAGAAGAACGCAATTGTCCAGCACCGGTTTGGAACCAGTTCGGAGCAACCGTCCCGAATCGGTCTGGCTGTCCCTCGGTCTCGCAAATGGAGTGTCACTTTTGCGATTAGTGAAACCTACTCGTTGTTCAGCACGAGTGCATGCGGCATAATGGAAGGGCGCTCGGGGTTGCAATGAACAAAGGTTTTATTTTCATTCTGGCAGTAACCGCGGGATTGGCGGGAATTGCGATTGGGATTGCCGCGGGACGATCTAATCTTTCCACTGTGCGGCGAATTCCTGACGCACACGCACACCTTGAGCCTGCGCGGATTGTCACCGCAACTAAGAGCGTCTCAGCTGCTCAGTCGAATCAGATGAACGTCATACGATTCGCGAGCAACCCGCAGAGTGTTCCGCCTTTTCTCGTTCGCGACATCAGCGGGGGTGTTGTTTCAACCGCGGAATGGCACGGCAAAGTTGTGTTTCTGAATTTCTGGGCGACGTGGTGCCCTCCTTGCCGCGAGGAAATTCCCGAACTCGTCGAGCTGCAGAGCCGATACAAGGATCGGTTGCAAGTCGTCGGCATTTCCATGGACGATCCGGAGAACGTTGCCGGGGTGAAAAGATTCTCAGAGAGGGAAGGCGTTAATTATCCGATCGTGATGGCCAGCCGCGAGATCGTGTCCGAATATGGCGGCGTTCCGGCGCTTCCGACTTCTTTCGTAATAAACACTGACGGAAAGATCGTTCAGAAACACGTAGGGCTGTATCCAACGTTTGTTTACGAGACAGAGCTGCGCTCGTTGCTCGGGCTGCCAGTGGAGGCGACGGTCGAAACATTTGAAGATACCGGGCAAATTTTTCTAAAGAACGCGTCGTTCGCAACGGAGCTTCCGGACGTCGATTTCACAGGATTGTCACCTGAGCTGAAAAAAGCTGCACTGAAGCGCCTAAATTCAGAAGGTTGCAGTTGCGGATGTAAGCTCACTCTCGCTCAATGCCGAATAAACGACACGCTTTGCCCCGTTAGCAAGAAGCTAGCCGCAAAGGTTGTGACTGAAATTGCGGCGGGGTCTTCAGTCCCTGAAGACGCCGCTCCGGCTCCCGCCTCTGCTCCGAATCAGAGGTAACTCCATCCAGCTATCTCGTTGTTTTCATTCCGGCGTGTCCATCAGTTAGCGACAGTTATCCCGCTAACTTCTGCACAGAATCATTCGATCGCGCCGTCGCGTGTATCGGGCGCTTTGGCCGGGTGATGGCGGGAATCAGCGGGACGCACTTGGCGTCCGGAGTCGCGTAAAGCCGCGCGAATAAACGCGCGCGGACATGGACCATCGCACTGGAATGAATCTGGGAAACTCGGGACTCCCCAATTCCCATCGCAACACCCACTTCTTTCATCGTAAGTTCGGCGAAGTGGTAAAGAGCCAGGACTTCGCGCTCACGAACCGGCAGCTCATCCACCGCGCCAGTTAGCAGGCCCTGCATTTCCGTGCGCAGAGTTTGATGATAAGGATTCTCTTCTTCCTTGCACGCAAACCGGCCAAGTGATCTCTCGCCGTTTCCGCCAAAGTCCAAATCGAGCTGCAAGCTGCTGACGTCGAGGCCGCGCAAATCAACTATAAGCCGCTGAAGCTGGCTGAGGCTGATCTCCAAGGCGACCGCAATCTCGGTGTCAGTGGGTTCACGTCCAAGCCGGCCCTTGCAATCGAAGACGGCTTGTTCCAGACGACGAGCCTGGCTTCGCAGCGTCCGCGGACTCCAATCCACTTGACGGAGGCTATCGAGAATAGCTCCGCGAATTCGGAATTCAGCGTAGTATTTAAGTTGAACATTCTTGGCTGGATTGTATTTGCTTATCGCGTCCATTAATCCCAGCACTCCGGCATGAACGAGGTCTTCGAGCAGGACTTGCGGCGGTAAACGGTTATGAATACGTCGCGCGATAAAACTCACTTGAGGCAAATGCTGAAGCAGGAGCCGTTCTCGTTGCGCTTCCTCCATCGGCGATTTCAGTTGGGGTTGCAATTCGATTGGGGCCTCGACGTTATTGAGTGCGGACCCGACTGAATCTGGTGTTGAAAGCGCGACCGTTTCTGAAGTGGTCATGAAACCGCCGGGACCGAGCAACTTTGCGCGACGCGATAGCTGGGCTGAGCACCTGAATGCAGCTCGTAACCCATTCCGCGGACGGTATGGATCAACTTGCAATCTTGCTCTGTGTCAATTTTCTTCCGCAAATAATTAATGTAAACATCGACGACGTTCGTCACCGTGTCCCCGGAAAGATTCCAAACGTGCTGGATGATCTCCGCTCGCGATGCACGTTGCCCGGGTCGCTGCATTAAATATTCAAGTAGAGAAAATTCTCGGGGCGTCAGCACAATTCCCCTGCCAGCGCGCTTCGCGGTGTGTTCTACGCGATTCAATTCCAAATCCCGCACACGTAGAACGATCTCAGGAAGCCGGTTACCGCGCCGCATGATTGCGCGAACGCGAGCTGCCAATTCAGGAAAGGCAAATGGCTTCTGCAACAGATCATCGGCTCCCCTGTCAAGGATATGGACACGCTCTGACACACGAGCACAACTTGTCAGAACTAAAGTGGGCAGGTGCTGGTACCTCTCGCGAACGAACTCCAGAATTGCGATGCCCTCCGTTGGGGGGAGATCGAGATCGATGATTGCGCCGTGATATTCGTGCTCTCGGAGCATGGGAATCGCTTGATGCACGCTCTTCGCGGTGTCGACGGTATAGTGCTCGGCCTCGAAACCACGCTGCAGAACGCCGACGATCGCGGATTCGTCTTCAGCAATGAGAATATTCATGGGTACTCCTGCGGAAGGGGAAAAGCACGAAAAATACGGAGAGGAGACTCAATGTATTAAAACTGCGGGCGAGTGTCAAAGAAAATCGTTGTCAAGAACGCAACTATTCCCAAAGGGGAAGCAAATCTGTACCAGTGTGAAACTGACCAAAGATATTCTGAGGAAAGCGGCAGCGCTTTTCGAAACGCTGGGGGGAACTACGCTGAACTACGGATGGGTCATGTTTTCGGGACGAACGAGATCATCGAACTCCTGAGCAGTCAGGTAGCCGAGCTTTAGCGCAGCCTCGCGAAGGCTAAGATGTTCGTGATGCGCTTTGTGCGCGATTTCGGCGGCTTTGTCATAGCCTACTTTAGGACTGAGAGCGGTGACGAGCATCAGGGAATTTTGAACGTTCTGGGCGATGCGTTGGTGATCCAACTCCATGCCGACGATGCAGTGCCGCGTGAAGGAGCGGCAAGCGTCTGCGAGTAGGTGTACGGAGTTCAGGAAATTGTGGATGATTACGGGTTTAAAAACATTCAGCTGAAAATTTCCCTGGGAACCCGCGAAGCCGATCGCAGCGTCGTTGCCGAAAACTTGCACGGCCACCATGGTAACAGCTTCGGATTGCGTAGGATTAATCTTCCCCGGCATGATGGAAGAGCCGGGCTCGTTTTCCGGAAGCAATAACTCGCCAAAGCCCGCTCGCGGGCCGGATGCGAGCCAGCGAATGTCATTCGCGATTTTCATCAGTGAAGCTGCCAGCGTTTTCAGTGCGCCACTGGCAAAAACGATCTCGTCGTGTGCCGACAGGGCTGCAAATTTATTGGGATGAGATTGGAAAGGCAAGCCCGTCAATTCAGCTATTTTCCCGGCAGCGCGCTCCGCGAATTCCGGATGAGCATTCAGGCCGGTGCCCACCGCGGTCCCGCCAATCGCGAGGTCGTACAGGCCGGGAAGAATCGTCTTGAGTCTATCGATATCACGATCCAGCAGGTTAACCCAGCCCGACATTTCCTGTCCAACGGTGAGAGGCGTGGCATCCATAAGGTGCGTGCGGCCGATCTTCACCACACTCTCAAATGATCGCGCTTTTGCGTCGATGGCGTCGCGCAGTTGCCTGACAGCCGGGATCAAAGTTTCGGCCACTCGGGAAGCGGCGGCGATGTGCATCGCGGTGGGAAACGTGTCGTTCGACGATTGCGACATGTTTACATCATCATTCGGATGAATGGGCTTTTTGCTTCCCATCACGCCGCCCGCGATTTCGATAGCCCGATTCGAGATCACCTCATTCGCGTTCATATTGGTTTGCGTGCCGCTGCCGGTCTGCCACACGCGAAGAGGAAAATGCTCGTCGAGCTTTCCAGCGATCACTTCGTCCGCGGCTTGCACGATCAGCCGAGCTTTATCTGCCGAAAGCTTCCGCAGATACTGATTTACGAGCGCGGCAGCTTTCTTGAGGATTCCAAACGCGCGAATCAGCTCGGGAGGCATGGTTTCGCGGCCGATGTCGAAATGAATTAGCGACCGAGCGGTCTGCGCGCCGTAGTACCGGTCCACGGGGACTTCAATTTTCCCCATGCTGTCAGATTCGATCCGCGTCTGCGCCTTGTGCGCAGGCGACGCTTTAGCATCCAAGGTCATTCCTCCCTACGATAACCAACAAGAAACAGTAAAGGTACCAGTAAAGGATACTGCGGAAAGTGCCGTCCGCGCAGCCCAGTTTCTTAAAGCGAGCGACAACCGGGAGCCGGGCTACGAAATGCCGGAAGCGCCGTTTGCACCTGTCTTGAAACTCGGCGAAAGGACTCGCGGGCAGCTGTCCGACGGTTGCACTCTCGTACAGGAGAGATTTGAGAAACGTCCGCGATAGGATTCTGGGGACGACTCTTAAATCAGACTAAAATTGATGGAGTAAAGGAAGCGGCAAGCGCCGTAGGACCGCGACCTTTTTCGGGGGCAACGGGTTCTCCAAATGGCTTCTATTTTCAAACGGCTTTTCTCGTCTGGTGGAGCGCAAGCAGCGACCGTGCAAGTCGAGGAGCCCACGGCGGACGTCGCCGCGGCCGAAAAGCTTTTGGCCGAGGAAGGTCTTGGAGCAAGCCCCGCCGAACAGCCGCCTTCTGAAGAAGAACTGAAGGCATTCCTCATCAAGAATTTTCTGGAAGATTCGAGCGCGGACAAGATCGCGAATCCTCAAGTGGTATTGGCGAAACCCGCGCCTGCGACCTTGGCAGAAATCCTGGATTTGAGTTCGGTAGAGCAAGCTGAAATTCCGGCGCCGATGCCACCAGCGGGGACTGCAGAACAATATCCAGACAACCCGCGAGAAACCGAAACTTTATCCGCCGCCAATTCAGCGGGGGTCAGCACAGAAGCCTCACCCGTTTTGGAAGCTGAGCTAACGCGAAAATCATTGGCTGAAATTTATGGAATGCCCCCAGGCGCGTTCGTGGCTGACATGCCGAAAGAAACACAGACTGTCTCAAACGCGCAAGGTTCGGGAAGTATTCCGGAAGAGCCTGTGGCGATAAGTCTACCGCCGACTCTGACGGAAATTCCGGAAGCGCTGCCTCCAACCATTACGGATGTTCTCGCCGAGTCCGCCAGCGAAACTGCGGTGGACGATTCCGTCGTTATTCCAGCACTCGTGTCCGCTGAAAGCTCCGCGGGGCCAGCCAGAATTGACGCCAGTGAATGGGCGCTCGAAGAAGCGCTGGGAAACCACAAGGAATGGCTCGATTCGCGAGGAGCGGCGGGAACGAAGGCCAATCTTCGGGAAGCCAAATTGGAAGGCACGGAACTGATCAGCGCCAACCTGCGCTACTCGGATCTGCAAGATGCGAATTTGAAGGCGGCCGATTTGTTGCTGGCGGACTTGCGCGATGCTTGTATGGTGCGCGCGAATTTGCAGGATTCCTGCCTGGTCGGAGCGAATCTGGAAGGCGCAAACCTGGAAGGCGCTTCGCTCGAGAGCGCGATGGGTCTGGTGCCGAGGCAATTGGCCGGAGCGAATTTGCGGGACGCCTCAGTACCCGCGCAGATCATGCAATTTGATGCACTCGCGGAATTTTCGCGAGCATCACAAGCGTCGGCCCGGATGTTCGCGGTAGTAATTTCGGCAAGCTTCCTTTCTTGGCTGATGATCTGGAAAACGAAGGACACTCAGCTCGTTACGGATTCGGCCATCATTCCGTTTCTGCATTCCTCGGCTGCCGCTGCTGCGTTGCCAACGGCGGAAATTTATCTGATCGCCCCGGTGCTGCTGCTCTGCGTTTACTTGCTGTTTCAATATCACTTGCAGCGTTTGTGGGACGCGGTGCTCGAATTGCCCGCCATATTCCCCGACGGCCGTATTCTGGGTGAAAAGCAGCCACGAATTATTACCGGGCTTCTACGGTTACATTTCCATTGGATGAATCAGGATCCTCCATCCACGCGGCTAATCGAGAAAAGCGCGGCCGCGGTGCTGGCGTATTGGACCGTCCCGACGGTACTGATTCTGTTCTGGGGACGCTACCTGACGTTGCAAGAAATTCACGGCACGATTTTGCACGAGCTCCTAATTATGGCAGCGGTGGGCATAGCCATCTACACAACGACCCAGATCGGGCGGCCGCAGGAGCGGTGGGTTACATCGGGCAAACGCAAGAAAGGTATCGTCGAGAAGGTCAGATCTATGAATCTTGCGACCCCGGCGATCATTCTCTTCGTCCTGTTGACGTTCCTCTCAGTAGGCACCATCGCGGGGGTTCCGCATGGCAAGGATCGCGCACCACAGTTTTCCGTTTCGAGTATTCGCCGCTGGGCTCCCGCCATTTTTTGGTCGCTAGGATATGACCCTTATCCGGATGTGACGGAGGCTGCGGTTTCCGCGAAACCATCCACTTGGCGAGGCGATGGCACCGAGGGGGGCGAGGAGCTTGCGGCGGTAAGGGGCGCGCGCCTGAACGAGTCGCATTTCCGCTACGCGCAAGCCTACGGGATATTTCTTGCCAACGCTCATTTGTGGCGTTCGGATTTTTACGGAGCATTTTTGTCGGAAGCCGATCTGCGCGGAGCTGATCTCGGCCAGGCAGATTTACGCTTCGCGATTCTCGACCGGGCGCAGATGAACCATACGAATTTCGATCGAGCGCAATTGGAAGGCGCGAATCTTTCGCGCGCGGATCTGCGGAGTGCGAACCTTTCCTATTCCTCATTGCAAGGCGCGAACCTGATCGACGTGCGGCTGGACGGCGCAAGCCTTTATGGCGCGCACCTCGCCGGCGCAAACTTGATTCGGGCGAACATGCAGAAGGCCGACCTTCGCGACGCGCAATTGGATGGCGCGGACCTGGAACACGCGGACATGCAGCAAGCTTATCTTTGGTCCGCGAAATTGCCGAACGCGCGTATGGTGAACGCGCAGCTCGCCACTGCCATCTTCATCGACGCAGACTTGCGGGACGCGGATCTGCGCGGCGCGCAATTTAATGGAACCGTGCTGAATGGAGCTAACCTGCAGGGCGCAAATCTCGACGGAGCGGATTTACGCGGCGCGCTGCAATTGGGAGCCTCGCAAGTTTGCTCGGCGAAGTCTCGTAAAGGCGCGCTTCTGGACGATGCGCTGCAAAAGCTGGTGGACGCTCAATGCGGCGACCGCACTAGCCCTTCGGCGCCGGCGCTTCCTTAGGTTTTTCTGCCGGCTTTTCGAAGTGGCTGTCTTCTACCGGAATATTCGCTTGAATCTGGTCCCACTTGTAAATGCTCGCGCCATCCGGGCGTACAACTCGAATCAAAAATGGAACCTTAACTCCGCTCACGTCGCGATAGTCCTCATAATATGTGTCTTGGGGAATCGCACCCAAGGGGCTGTCCATTTGAGTTGAGACGCGCAGGAGCAATCCGGATTGAGCGTCGAAGAAATACTGATCCGGCGAGCCGCTGGTGCGCGAAGCGATGATGCGATAGGCGTCATGCCCGTCGATTTTACTGACGTCCTTCACTTCGAGACGAGAGTAGCTCTTTTTAAGGTTCAAACCGGGGATGAGCACGGCTGAATCCTTTGCGCGTCTCAAATCATCTCCGGACAATTCCTCCACTTCCCCTCCTCGCGCTTGCCATGCGATCGCTCCGTTGTAACCCTGCGAAGAATCGCCGCGAACACCGTGAAGGATTGTCAGTATTCTGTCAGGCGCCTTGTGATAAGTCTCAAGCTTCGAATGCATATTGCGGGATGTGACTTCAAGGGATCCGGTATCCAGCCGTGTTTCGATTTTTTGAATGGCCGCGTTCCCTCCGAGCGCCTGAGCGTACTTGTCGACCACTTCGTCAGCGGATGGAAGCGCAGTAGCCATTGCGGAAGCTGCGTCTGGTGGACTTGATGGTTTAGCTGCGTCCGGCGCGGGAGCGGCTGCGATGTTGGCAGAAGGAGCGGTGGCCGTCGAAGTAACATCCGAGAGCGTTGGCATATTAGCGGCCTTCGCTGCGCCGCGGTGGCAGGTGTAACAAGTCACCGCGCGGTGTCCGCCAAAACTTACGTTATCGATCGCGAACATCATTTTCATCATGTCCCGGGCGCGTTTTTTCGCAGCTTTTTCATCGCTTTCAAAATTGTCCTGCACGTGGCAGTAATCGCAGCGGACCCCGAGGGCAGCCGTCATATAACGCATGGCCGGGAGCAGCTGATCTGCGGGAATATCACTCAGCACTTCCAGATTCATAAACTGCTTGCCGGCAGTTTTTATTCCGGGCGGTGCCGCTTGCGGCAGCGAAGAAGACTGCTGTTGAGCTCCATTCTGCTGAGACGAACCGGCAGCTTGCTGCACCGATCTCGTTTTGGCAATCAAGCTCACTGGAATCCAGACGAGAGCTGCCATCGCCAATGCGAATGAAATGACGTTCCCAGAAACTCTGCGCGGCGACCGTTCCGTGTTCATGAATTTGCAACCCATCCTTTCCGGGTTTGTGAAGTGGGAATCATACAGGTGACAGTCCGCGAGAGGCAGGAATTTTTTCAAGGTGCTCGATCATGCCGCAGGAAGATCGACGCACTTTCGTACTGGACAGTGTTATGAAGGGCGCAAATCGTTCGGCGGAGTTTCGGCGGGAATCGGTTAGAATGAGCACCTAAATTATTAGATGGAAAATGTTCCTGTGAATTCAATTTCGCGCACGGCTTCTCCCTCCACATTTTTGTCGAAAGCTTCCGCACTCGGGATCATTTTTGTCACGTGGGCGCTTACATATTTGCCCGCACTTTCACGGCCCGGCCTGCTCGACGATGCGGACTCGATTCATGCGGAAGCTGCTCGCGAAATGCTCTTGAACCATAACTGGGTAACGCTGTATGTGAACGGGATTCGCTATCTCGAAAAAGCTCCGCTGATGTATTGGACTGTCGCGGTCAGTTACAAGTTGTTTGGCGTCGGCGAGTGGCAGACGCGCTTGCCGCTGGCACTGAGCGTTCTCGGACTTGGGATTTGCGCATTCATATTTGGACGTCGTTTTCTTAGTCCGGAGGCGGGATTTTACGCTGCCGTGATTCTGATCACGGCGCCGGGAATTTTCGTTTACACACGATTTTTGATTCCGGACGCGATCGTAGCGATGTGGCTGACGCTGGGACTTTATTTCTTTCTAATCGCTTACGGCCAGGAGCGACCCTCACGATGGGCCTGCTGGGGATTTGCAATCACGGTAGCGTTGAACGTGCTGACGAAGAGCCTGATTGGGCTAGCGTTTCCGGGGATGATCATTTTCGTATTTCTCCTGCTTACCGGAAACTTCAAGAAACTTTTCAAGATGCGGCCGTGGTCCAGCGCGCTGGTGTTTTTGATCGTGGTTGCGCCGTGGCACATTCTGGCGGCTTTCCGCAGTCCCGCACAGCCAAGTGGACCGGAAAAAGGGTTCCTGTGGTTTTATTTCGTGAACGAACAGGTGTTGCGTTATCTGAATAAACGGATTCCCAGAGACTACGACACCGTTCCCTTATTGCTTTTCTGGGCGTTACTCCTGGCGTGGCTAATCCCCTGGTTCGTATTCCTATTTCCAGCGCTGAAGCAAATTCCCAGACGCGTGCGGGAATGGCGAGAAAACTTGAACGCACGCTGTCAGGCCAATCTGCTCTTTGCGGTTTGGGCTGGAGCAATCATGTTGTTCTTCAGCTTTTCCACGCGCCAGGAATATTATTCGCTGCCCGCGCTGCCGGCTTTGGCACTGCTTACCGGCGGCTGGCTGCAGCGAGAACACGATTCGTCGGCGGGGAGTTCCGAGCGAAAGGGTGGAAAAACCGCCTCGCTGGTGCTGCTGATTATAGGTCTTATAGGGTTCGCCGCTGCGATGGGCGTTCTCGCAATGACTCACTCGTTCCCTCCGGGTACGGATATCGGAAGCGTCCTGGTGCCGCATCCTGGACAGTATGCTCTGTCTCTCGGCCATATGGAGGATCTAACAGTTGAGGCATTCGGACTATTTCGTACCCCGCTTTGGCTGGTTGGGTTTGGGCTCTTGATGGGCACCGGGCTAAATTGGATTTTCCGCCGGCGCGGTGCGCCACTGAAAGGCAACCTCGCTCTGACCGCGATGATGATCGTTGTTCTATTCTGCGTACACCAAGGGTTCGTGATTTTCTCGCCGGAGGTTACGTCCAAGAATATTGCGCTGAAGATACAGAAGGAATACAAGCCAGGCGACACCATCGTAATCAACGGGAAGTACGAACTCGGTTCGACATTAAATTATTACACGGGAATCGAACTTCACGTGCTCAACGGCCACGACGGCAATTTGTGGTACGGGTCATATTTTCCGGACGCTCCGAGCATTTTTGAAGACAAGGAATCGTTTGCTCGCCTGTGGCGCGGCGAAGGTCGTGTATTTCTTTTCACCGAGGATTATTTGAAGGACGCAGCTTTTCAAAACATCGATCCTAAGACCGTTTATGTATTTGCGCGCCAAGGCGGCAAGGTTGTGCTGACGAATCACCCTGTGTGACTTACAATCACTTCGCAAGCCTGGAGACATCGCGATGCACCCGTGGCACGACTTGAGCCCTGGCAAAAAGGTTCCGCAAGAATTTCGCGCCGTTATTGAGATTCCGCTGGGCTCGAGTGTGAAATACGAGCTCGATAAAGGCAGCGGCATTATCAAGATGGATCGCGTGCTCTATTCGGCGGTCTACTACCCTGCCAATTACGGGTTCATCCCGCAGTCTCTCGCGGAAGACGACGATCCTCTCGATGTGCTAGTACTTTGCCAGGAGCCGGTGGTTCCGCTCACGATTATGGACGCGCGAACGATAGGGTTGATGTACATGATTGATTCAGGAACGAAAGATCACAAAGTGATCGCGGTGGCTACGACCGACCCGGAATATAACAGCTATCATGAAGCGAGCGAGTTACCTCCGCACAAGTTAGCTATGATTCGGAGATTTTTTCAGGACTATAAAAATCTGGAGGGAAAGGTCGTTGAGGTGGACGATATTCTGCCGGCAAAAATGGCTTACCCGGTTATCGAGGACGCTCTGGCTAGATACGATAAGAAGGAGCGAGCGGCTCGCCGGAAGAAATAGGCAGCGGGGCAACGGCCCGGAGTTTGCAGCGCTTCCGATGGAGCTACCCTTAACATTGGTGTGATTGCGGAGGTAATCCGGTGCGATGGATTCGAGTCCTGTTGCCAGTCGCGATAGTGTTGCCGTTGTGGCTTTTCCTCGGTGCCGCGAGGATAGGGCAGGCGGACTCGCTTGACCCTCACGGCAAACTGTTTCAGCCGGCCCAGTTGGGCAAAGTAAACTTCCCGACCTCTTGTTCGTCCGCGGCACAACCCACGATCGAAAGGGCTGTGGCGCTGCTGCATTCATTCCAATACCTGCAAGCCGAGCAGACTTTCACCGACGCTACGCAGGAAGACCCCAATTGCGCGATGGCCTATTGGGGAAAGGCGATGGCGCTTTATCACCAGCTTTGGGATTTTCCAGATGCGAATGCGTTGCGCGAGGGCCGGGAGGATTTGGAGGAAGCCAAAAAGATCGGCGGCACTACCCCTCGGGAGCGGGAATATATTTCAGCGGCTGCGACTTTCTACCAAGGCGATTCAGGTATGAGTCACACGGCGCGGACGCAAGGCTATTCGACGGCCATGGAAAAGCTGTCCCGCGACAACCCGAAGGACACCGATGCCGCGGCGTTCTATGCCCTGTCGCTCGTTGCGCTAGCGGAATATGGGGACCACGGGCTGGCCAACCGCAAGAAAGCTCTCGCCGTTCTTGATCCACTTCTCGTTAGCGAACCTGAGCACCCTGGCGTAGCCCACTACATCATCCATGCAAGCGACACGCCGGAGTTGGCCACGCAAGGCTTAAACGCCGCTCGTATGTACGCAAAGATCGCTCCCGATTCATCGCATGCGATACACATGCCGTCGCATATTTTCACCCGGCTGGGATTGTGGCAGGAATCGATCGATTCGAACATTGCAGCCATGGTCTCGGCGGCGAAAGCCACCGAAATGCATATGGCCGAGGCACATTATCAAACTCACGCCATGGATTTCCTGGATTATGCATATCTTCAGAGCGGACAGGAGGGCAAAGCTTACGCCTTGGTAAGTGAGCTAAAAACTGTTCCGGGAGGCAACCACTGGACCATTGGCGATATGCGGGCTACTTTTGAAGCGCGCAATGCAATCGAATTGCATCACTGGAAAGAAGCCGCGTCGCTCGATGTCCCCGAAATTCCGCTGCGCGACCAGGGCATGACTTACTGGGCAAAAGCTATTGGCGCAGCCCGCGGCGGCGATGTTGACAGCGCGAAGCAGGACGTTCAAAAACTGATCGAAGCGCAGGACGCGTCTGATAAACACGGAAAGGACGTGGGAGACAGAGTCTATCCGGGCGAAAGCGTTGGACAGCGCGAAGCGGAAGCTTGGCTGGCTTGCGCAGAAGGCAAGTCCGCCGAAGCTGTGAAGACTATGCGCCTGGCCGTGGAGCGGGAAGAGTCCGAACACTTGGAATCTCTCGCCATGCCGGCTCGCGAGATGTTAGGGGACTTATATTTGGCTCTGAAACAGCCATCGGAAGCGCTGGCTGCCTACCAGGACGCGTTAAAAATATCACCGAAACGGTTTGACTCGCTTTACGGCGCCGCGCGGGCGGCCGAATCAGCCGGAAACGCTCGGGAGGCGCGCGAATATTATTCGCAACTAGCGAAAATTGCGGCGCCTGGCGCGGATCGCCCCGAACTTCAAGAAATCAAAGTAAATCTCGCCGAAAAATAAAATCGTCCGCTTCGAACAAAAAGCCATGCTTCCCTACTGGCCTTGTTCTGGCCCTTCGTACAGTTGTGGCCTGAATTACCGCCCGCGCATACTTACTGTGTAGATTCAGCGCTCTTGCGGTTCATGGACTCAATATGCGTTCCCATTCCTTTCGCACTTTACTCGCTCTTGGGCGTAACGATCAGGCAAGCTACGAGATGAAGACCATCGCGCATTCGATAAACGGCGGATTACCGGTCCCTGTTAGCAAGCCAATCGGGATCGCAAGAGAAAACCTCGGGGCCCGAAACTTTGGAACAACTGTGCAACCATTTCTTGCCGCGATGTTCGTCCTGATCACCTTGGGTTTTGCATCCCCTGCACGCGCAGGAGAAACGACCCCGATAAAGTGCGGTGTGAATGAGGATCGCGTTTGGGTCTATGACTCGTTGACCAGCTTTGACGTGGGGCTGAAACTGAAATGCGGTGAGCCGGTCGAAATTATCGGCCGGGAAAAAGGTTACGTAAAGATTCGCACGTCCAATGGTAGAGAAGGCTATGTCCCGGAGAAGGCTCTTCCCAAACCTCCTGAGTCGGAAGGAAATAATCAGAATCCCGGGCAAGCGCAGGCTCCTGCCACGCAGGAAGGGCCGCAATCCGTTGCCGCCGCCGCGCACACAAAGGCCCCCGCAAGCACTAATTCCGCTGCTAGTCCCAAGCCGGCGACATCTACCCTTGCTGCATCTGCTCCGGCGCGAGACTCGAATGACACCGCCAGTTCCACGGCGCGGACATCGACCAGTCCAACCGAAACAAGCAGCTCTACAGTGACTGCGACAAACACAAACGCTCAGGAAAAGACGAAGCCTCAACCAATTCCGGCGCACTCGCCGGCAAAACCGGCTACATATTCCGCCACACATTCGACGACGAAACCGACCGATTCAGCAAGCGCTAGCTCAAAAACTGCGCCAGCGAGCCAGGGCAAGGTGAAATCTGCCTCTTCAAATGCTACGCCGGCGAGCAACAAACCTTCCGTGGCGAAGACGAGTTCAAGCAAGAGCGTTCCAGTTTCCAATGCACCGATTGCTGCGTCCTCGTCTGGTCCCGCGGCTTCCAGCAAGACCGAACTGGCCGACAATTTGCCTGCCGGTACGCCCGTGGCAGCGATAGGAGGCAATCACGTCGCGGCAGCTCCACGCGATCCCGACGAAGAAGAAGAGCCTCTGATGAAGCCGCTGGAAAATAACGAGGCTTGCAGGATTTATTTCTCGGCTTACGGCCTTTCGCCGAATCAGTATAAGTGGATGACTCGAAATCGCGGCAAGAGCTTCCCGAGCATTTGCCCGGCGCCCGCACCGGGGCTCGTGGATTTCGTCGTGATCTTTACGCACGATGCCGACTTTTACAATGGCACGATGCCCACGCCCGTTCACACGGACAAGAATGGATTCTCAGATTTCACGCCTCTGACAACCGTTGACACAGCCGTGGTCTCACCCTCTGAGGCCGATAAGAACCGGCGCGAGTATGTGTGGGTATTTCACACCAAGAGAGGTACTTTCGATCCGGCCAAATTCTCGCCGAGACGCCGGCCGTTGTTTTCCACCGCAGAGTCAAACAAGCTCGGCACCGCAGCTGGAGGACGGTCAGCCGAAGACGCGTTGCGCTTTATAGAGCAACACGGCATTGAGCGCTGAAGACCACCTAGGAAGATCCGCTTCTGTCCCGATTTGACCCACCGTTAGCAAGCAATCACAATGTAACTCTCAACGATTGAAATGTAGGCACCAATTACCCTAGAACTAGCATCTAGATAATTATGACTTCGATTGTCCCCAATCCGAGCATTACCCCCCGCGAAATTCTTACTTCGTGGGGCCGCATTCTGACCGGTAGAGTACCTTTGCTCTCCATCGAGATCACGCGTGAATGTCCGCTGAGCTGCCCGGGCTGCTACGCGTACGGCGACACGCACTTGGCCGGCGGCGTGACGCTGCGTGACCTGAATGATAAGCGGGGAGACGCGTTGGTAGAGGGTGTGCTGGGCCTCGTACGTCAACACAAGCCCATGCACGTTTCTTTGGTAGGCGGAGAACCTCTGGTTCGGCACCGCGAACTTAGCCGGATTTTGCCGGCGCTTAGTGAGATGTCCGTTTTCACTCTGGTGGTTACGAGCGCCGTGATTCCAATTCCAGCCGAGTGGATGAAGATTTCCCGATTGCGCGTTGCCGTATCAGTGGACGGATTGCCCGAAGATCACGACATCCGTCGCAAGCCCGCCACGTACGAGCGAATCCTCAAAAATATCGAAGGACGAGAGGTAAATATCCACTGGGTGATAACGCGGCCGATGCTTGCGCGCCCTGGGTACCTGAAGGAGTACGTTGCGTTCTGGAACGCTCGCCCCGAGGTAAACAGAATCTGGGTGAGCCTCTACACGCCGCAGATTGGCGAGCAGAGCGTTGAAATGCTCACTCGCGAAGATCGCGAAACCCTCGCGAGAGAATTGCCGGCGATGACTTCGCAATATCCGAAGCTTCTCATCAACGGAGGCGTCGCGCGGGCCTTTGTAAACCCTCCAAACAATCCGGATGAATGCCTCTTTTCCAAAATGTCGGCAAATTATTCCGCCGACCTGAAAAGCCGCGTAGAACCGTGCGTTTTTGGCGGCACGCCGGATTGCTCTCAGTGCGGGTGCGCTATCAGCAGCGGGCTTCACTGGATTCAGACGGTAAAGGTGGCGGGTCCGCTAAAAGTGAAGCACTTCGTTGGAGGTTCAATCGGCGTGGGGCTAGCCATCAATCGCCTCAAGTCGAGTTCGTTACGCCCATCGAGATGGAAGCCGCGCAAGCCAACTAAAGTTGGGCCACCGGATCTGGTGCAAATACAACCTTAGTCGCGAAAATTCTCTTCCCCATCTGTCAATTTCGCTTTTCGCCCTGTTTCTCAGTCGATACGATCACTCAGGCCATATTCGCGCTCAGACGCTGCGGAAACGAGATTCGCGTCATTCCAACTCGAAGATACTACACAGGTTAACTCCTCCCTAGGGTGCTAAGGCTCATCTCTCCTGGTTTTACAGGTCTTAGGGTATAGCGAATATTCCGTTGAAGTAGGACCATCTACGAGTGCTGGCCGAGTCGATCGTGTTTCAACGCTCGGCCGTAAGTGTTCACAACAGGACAGATTCTTGGCATTCATTGCGGAATCATAGTCCAGTCGCTCAATCGTTCTCAGATTTCAAAATCAAAGGAGTGAGGAAACCATGTCGAAACACTTTCTAGCATGTTCAGCTCTAGCGTTGTTTTTGGTCATGCCCGCAGTCTCGTCTGCTTCGTCTGATCGGGAAGACGATGTAAACCGCGCGCAGAGAGCTGCAACGGTCTTCCAGGAAATCATGAATGCGCCAGACAGCATCCCTCAGGATGTGTTGAACAAGGCAGAATGCATCGCGATTATCCCGGGCGACAAAAAGTTCGCGTTCATCTTCGGTGCGGACTATGGCCGCGGGGTTGCCGTTTGCCGCACGGCGAATGGATGGAGCGCTCCTATCTTTCTCGCAGTCGAAGGCGGTAGCTTCGGCTATCAAATCGGCGGATCATCGACCGATCTGATCCTCCTCTTCATGAACGACCACGCGCTGCACAGCTTGCTAAGCGACAAATTCAAGCTGGGTGGCGACGCTTCCGTCGCGGCTGGCCCGGTCGGACGTAATGCTACCGCTGGCACCGACCTGAAACTAACTGCCGAGATTCTGTCGTACTCCCGCAGCAAGGGTATATTTGCGGGCGTCAGCTTGACCGGCACAGTAGTGCAGGCGGATAAGAGCGGCGACGAGGCCATGTATGGAGCAGGCGTATCACGCCACGATATTCTCAGCGGCAGCGTTCCTACTCCTGAAGAAGCTCGTCCTCTGGACGGAGTAATCTCGAAGTACACGAGGTAAGTGGTAGCAGGTGCGGACGAGGAGGCTCATAAGAGCCTCCTCCTTTTCGCTCCTCATACCAGCAAGTCGTAGTGGCACCACACTCCGCACTGTTGAGGCCGCATGGTCGGCCTTCCTCAAGCTCTTGCTGACTATTGATTGGGCAGTCCCAGAATGTCACAGCGGGTATGAGATCAGAGATCGCGTGATTGTGATCCAACGCAATTCCGTAAATTCATCCAGAACCGCTTTGCCGCCGAAACGCCCCCAACCGCTATCTTTGACGCCACCGAACGGCATCTGCGGTTCGTCATGAACCGTCGAGCTGTTGATGTGGCACATGCCGGTCTCAAGGCGCTCGGCAATCTTCATCGCTTTGTTGATATCGCGGCTGTAGATCGCGCCGGATAAACCGTACTCCGTGTCGTTCGCAATCCGCAAAGCGTCTTCACTACTCTCTGCGATAACAACAGAAACGAGAGGCCCAAACGATTCTTCGGAGTAGACGCGCATGTCTTTCGAAACACCATATAAGACCGTGGGTGTGAAGCAAGGCCCGGCTGCCTTTCCGCCACAGAGCAGGCGCGCCCCTTTACTGGTCGCATCGGAGATGAGGGCCCCCAAGCGGTCGATCGTGGTCTTATTTATAACCGGACCGATCTGAGTGTCCGACTGAAGGGGATCTCCCACCTTAAGACTGGTCGTCTTGGAGACCAGTCTCCGCGCAAACTCTTCGGCGACGGGCCGTTCGACGATAATCCGCTCGGTGGACATGCATATCTGTCCCTGATTCATGAACGAGCCGAACGTCGCAGCCGCCACCGCGGAGTCGAGGTCCGCATCTTCAAGAACGATCAGCGGCGCTTTGCCCCCGAGTTCCAGCACGGTCCGCTTTAGATATTTCGCGGCCTTCTCGGCTATGATGCGGCCTATTTTCGTCGAGCCCGTAAAATTGATCCTGCGAGTCTTAGGATGCGCAATCAATTCGTCCACAACGTCCGCGGCATCCTTGGGCGCATTCGTAATTGCGTTGATCACTCCCCTGGGAAACCCTGCCTGATGAAGTATTGCCGCAATAGCGAGATGCGTTCCCGGCGATTCCTCTGAGGCTTTCAGCACGACTGTGTTTCCGTAAGCGAGCGGAAGAGCGACCGCTCGCACCCCTAGAATCAGCGGTGCGTTCCAGGGCGCAATTCCTACCACGACGCCAACCGGCTGTCGCGTCGCCATCGCCACCGTGTCGGGAAGATCCGAAGGAATGATTTCTCCGATCAGCCCATACGTTTGCGCCGCAGCTTCCCGCAGAATTCCCGCAGCCAGAATACAATTGAAGATTCCCCAGCCGAACGTTCCGCCAGTTTCTTCCGTGATCAGCCGCGCGATCTCCGATTGACGGGAGTCGAGCACATCAGCCGCCTTCAGAAACAAGCTTCGGCGCGCTCCCGGAGGCGTCGCAGTCCAAGCGGGAAAAGCCGCGGACGCGGCCTCCACCGCGCGTGCGGCGTCTAGTCGCCCAGCCGCAGCCACCTGCGCAATCACTTCACCAGTGAACGGGTTTCTCTTCTCGAACGTGCCACCACCCACCGCGTCCGTCAGTTCCCCACCGATGAACATCTGTTGGTTTCTCACGGTATTTGCCGGCACTCGTTTCTCCTAGCGCATAGTTGTACCACCAAATTTGAATTGAACTTCGGCCCTCTGCAAATCATTCTCCAAAAAAGATCGATTCTCGCACAGGAGAAAATGTTGACGACGTCGCACCGTTGTGGATTGCTGCCGGCGGCGCAATCCTCGTTTTCCTGGCAGCGCTGCTCATGCAAGGGACAGCTCCCGCACGGCGTATCCAGCCCTCACAAGCGCCGACCTGATTGCACGCATGCTGACTTTCTGTCCCAGTGGAGGTTCCTGCGGCCTGATCCGCTCGATCGAGACTTGCGACTTGACCCAGCATGTCCCGCTAAGCTCCGAACCGCTCACGGACACCGGAATGCTTCGGACGCCCGCACGATAGTCGGTCGCCGGCGGCCTCTGGCTAAAGATAGAATTTCCACTAAGCGCAGTTGAAGTACCAACCGCCGTATCGTAATCTAGGAGCACCGCATCAGCATTTCGGCGCGCCCGTAGCTCAGCTGGATAGAGCGTTTGGCTACGAACCAAAAGGTCGGGAGTTCGAATCCCCCCGGGCGCACCATTCTTTCTCACGCAATGAATGAGACTTACGCTGCAACTGCAATCCTCCTTGCCTTCCGAATTCTAGGTCTCATAGGTCTCATTAGCTTTTCCTCGTACGCGGGAATGACGAATCCCGTTCCGAGTTTCTCCACAACCTGCCTTCGAAAGTCCACATCCTCAGCCAGTTTGGAGTAGCCATCCGTTACGGATTGCTCCGCGTGTCCGAGCCAGAACTTAATAAGGTCTTCCGGCGCTCGCTGCTTACGCAACCACGTAGTGCGGAATCTCCGCATTGCATGAAACCCCGCTTTCTCTACCTTGAGTTCTTCCAAGATAGGGTGCAGGGACCTGCGAAGCAGATTTGTTTGAGACAGAGGCTTGCCAGCTTTGTTGGAGAACAGCAACCCCATCTGACGATTGCCTATGAACGTCTTTACCAATTTCGCCAGTTCGGAATTGATGTCCACCTGTCGGTAGGCATTCCTGGTCTTGGGTGTTTGGATCGCACCTTCCCAACAGGACTGCTCAACCATTATGGTTTGGCAATCTGGTGAGATGTGTTTCACTTCAAGACCAAGAGCTTCACCAATCCTGAGACCTGTTGCGGCCAGCAACGCATAGAGAACCCTTTCGAGTCCGTATGCCTTCTCAACGATAGCCGTCATGGTTTCAAGGGTAAATGTGGGTTGGTGTTGCTTTTCGATAATAGGCAGGTCAATGAACTCGTGGTTCCACTTTCGAGGAAACAGTTGTTCACCGTCTTTGTCTATCGCGGACGCGACGACGAGCTTTACCAACCCAACGTAGTTGGCAATGGTCTTGGGAGACAATTTTGCTTCGTGCATCTTTGCAACCAGAACTTTGAGCGAAAGGTTGTTGATGCTTGCGAGCGGAATATCCCCAAGGTTAGGGTTGAGCCACTTATCAGTCGTGTTTTGCCAAGACTGAATCGTGGCGGGTTTAATCGGGTTACGTTTGCGAGTCATAGAGTGATTCAAGAACCAAACTGCTTGCTCACGAAACGTAGTGCCGTTAGAAGTGTCAACGAACGCCTGAGCGTCATTGACTCCGCTAGCCTCTACGATCTCATTTGCTTTGCGTCTTCGTTCACCCTTGGGTAGAGCACCCTCTCCAGAGACAGGACAGATTCTTTCACTTGCATGAATTCTGTCCTCCCCTGTTGGGTACTTCCAAAAGCGAACGACATACCATTTACCGCTGACTGAGATTGTTCCCACCTGACCACGGCGAGCCATACATCCCTCTCTCCGCTTGTCTGGTGTCGCTGGCGCTAGAATACAACTGCTGTCAAGTAGTTCTAAGACGGGATTCATTTCTTTCCTTATGAGAAATGGATTCCCTTTTTCTTCGGTGGGGTAAAAATTCGATACAAATATCGGTTCTTCTGGAGATATAAGGATGAAAAAGGTTCTGTCTCAAATTGTCGATCAGCTAGAGCAACTCGGAGCACACGTGGCAGCCCTTGAAGGAACACTGATTGCGAATAGTTATTTCAAGAAAGGTCAGATGGATGTTTCGAAGGAAGCGGTCTTACACGACGTTCGACAGAAACTTTCCTCTTTGCGATCAGCGATTGATTCTTTGCCGGAGGACTGATTTCTAGCACCCACTTAAAAGGTGGAACCCTTTCTAGCGTTGCCCTGCTGCATCTTCGGCAAGGAATTGGTCAAATTGATGATGACGTACGATAAAATCAAGTTCTCTCCTTGAGAATTCGGCTTCGATTTCAGTCATTACATTGAAATACTTACGACCGTTTATTTCATCAACTTCCTTGCAGTCTTTCATTTCCTGTTGCCATCCATCTAGAGTCTCGAACTTTACATCATCAATACCACGATCATCTTCGAGTTTAGATAGCCAAAGCTTTTGGTCCGCTTGGCACTGTGCGACGGTTGGAGCGTGTTTCACCTCTTGTCCGAGGGCTGGAACTGCGAGCACAATTGCAACTGCAAGAAGAGTCCCTTTTATCTTCACGGTTTTTCTCCAGCAATAGAGGGAGTGTCGTCGGGACGAATTAATTCGCACTTGCCGGAAATTTCCTCCGAGGGCAAAACCTTACTTTTATCCAGGTCGTACACTTGAAAACGATATCGTCCTGTCTTCCAATTGATAAGATAAACCGCCCGACCGTGTAGGGGTGATTTGAATTCAAGCCGATAGCTGTCTTCTATTTTGTCGTAGAAAAGCACACCTCCAGTTTCAACGCCTTTGTAAAATGTACGGACGAAGAGCCCGTCTCCAGTCTTAACAGCAAGCTTTACACCTTTCTCATTGCCGCTACGGGCCATTCTGTCTACGACATCTGCTTTGTCTGAGACGACAACAAAACCAGGATTCTCAGTATCAGGAAAGCAGACATATTTGTCTGCATACTTGTTGAAAGCGTTGGCGTCTCGTAGTTCGACGAAATACTGACGTGCAGTAAGTGTGGGCTGCTGCTGAGGAAAACTTGGAACACAGAACAATAGCGCCAGGGCAGCTAGAATGATTAGCGTTTTCACTTCGTCCTCCGTTTGCGGCAGTCTCCACACTTGGTCTGCTTTTCATCCCCGTAGAATTCTGCTTGGCATTTCACACAGTTCTTTAGGGACAGTTCTTGTCCGTCTTGGATGATGACTTTCGCTCGTTCAAGTTTTCTGAAGTTCGGCACGACGATATTCTATGTCGGAAGACAGTATTCGTCACTTGAAGAAGTTGTACCATTCAAATGTGGAAGTGCTAATATTGGCCGCTAAAATGTCTAAGATGAACTTACGCAATGAGGAGAAAGACTGGATAACGACCGAAATTCATACAGCGATCCAAGAACATCTCAGTCCGCATGGATGGAAAAGGCTGCACGAACTTTTACCTCTAGCAGCAGTTATTGGTATCTTCGTAGCTCTGTTGAGCCTCGCTGGTGCGGCTTGGTATTATGCCTTCTCTAAAGTTGAGGCCCGCGCCACTTTTGAAACACATACCACAGAGACCCTCACACGCACGGCAGAACGACTCACTAGCGTTGAAGGTACTCTAACCGTCTTACGGGCTCAAATTGCGGTTCAGAAATATTCTACGATCCCACCGAAAGAACTGAAAAAGCATTCGGAGGAGCTAGGCGTTCTCAAAAAGAACCTCGTGCAACAGCCAAATAACACTCCCGGATATTGGCCTACTGCTTTTCAAATTATCACCCTGTATTCTCAGGCGAGTTTTGATACTCGAACAATTGCGGACCAACGTGAAAGTTCCTACAGCGATGTGGTATTTCCCCAAGGAGCGATAAACACAATTGTGAATCAGCGAGCTGTGCTCAGTAATAGGGTTAGAGGTATGAGTTTCAAAAACTGCATAATTCGCTTTGACCCTAGCGTTGTCCTTGAGAACGACATTTTTATTGACTGCGTGTTTATATTCCCTCCGAATGAGCAAACTCCATCGAGGCCGCTACAAACAATTGGTAAAACCCTGCTTGCATCTGACCTATCTAATGTCACCATAAATGCATCGTAGGAAGCCAAACATGAAACGCAAAATTCAAAGAACACAAAGAACACGCCGTAATAGACATCAAACAAGCTTCCTTAACGGATGACTGATGTATCTAGCGTTCTTCGGTTTGGGCGTTCTAATCGGCTTCCGATCTTCTTGTTCGAGAAGCCGAGCCAGAGCACGCTCAGAGTTTGGCTTCCCCCAAAATTCTGAACGATATAGCCTGCGATAAGCTCGACGAAGCTGATTAAATTCCGCGAGTTGATACAAACGAAGTATGTCTCTCTGAGAGAGGGAGAGGCCAAGTCTAGCAGCGGCTACCTTTGTTTGAGTTCCATCCGCACACGCACGAGCGAGTGGCGCGAACCACGGAGCACTTATCCGGCGTTCCCCTCCTGGATGAATCCCACGTCTAGCAGGAACCTTTTGTATTGAATCCCACTCGTTGCGGCCGGAACTCTCCGGGGCGGATTGTTCAAGCTTAGGAGAGGACCCATTTTGAGGTGGGATTGTTTGAGCTTCCTCGGCGGGGGTCTCGGAGAGTCGCTCCTCTCTCAGTCTCTCTACTCGTAGGTGCTCTTGTCGAGCGCGTTCGTTCGCGGCTTCAATCTCAGCGAGTCCGCGAGCAATTCGCGCTTCCCTCTCTTGTTCGAGTCGCCTTATATCAGAAGGTTTCATAAAATTTAACTCTCTTTTAGGTTTGGAATGGGTGGGGGTTTCGGGGTCCTGCGATATCTAGTTGGCTAAACGCAAATAAGATTTGAATATATCTAGTAGGGCTAAGTGACTCGCGGCTCTCGGCGTTCTGGGAAGTCCGGGGTGTTCGTTGGCGTTCGAGGGACTAGCCAAAGGCCAACACCAGGGTAAAGTAAAGTTTCAATCACCCAGAAAGAATTTCAAACTATTCGCTTTTGGCCAATTCGAGAGTCGTTCGAGACGAGTGTTTCGTTCGAGAGTCGTGTTAAACTTCTAGCCCTCGAAAGCCTCGGAGGGCACTTTGGACTTCAAACCGATCCTAGCTAAGCTCACCCGCGAGCGCATTCGGCTTCGTGCCGAACTCGCAAAGGTCGAACACGCCCTCGCCGCGTTCTCCCACGGAGCGACTCCCCGCAAGACCCGCAGGAAGATGAGCGCCGCTACGAAGAAGAAGATTGCGAGAGCACAGAAGAGGACGTGGAAGACTCGCAAGGGCGCTTAGAGGACCCTCTTGAGAGGTGGGCTGCTCCCTTCTAGCACTTGAACGAGCGTTCAATATTCCCTTCTGAGTGCGCCGCTGTATCTTGCTGAGTCCATAGAGCCATTTCTGACCTCCGGGACCAGCCAAGAAACATATGACTTACGAACCCCGCGCCCGGACATGTCCACCTCTAAAGGGTCCTCCCCCACAACGCGTCCAAACCCAAAGTACCTTTAGAGGAGGTGGTAACCACCACAGAGTGGTTACCTCTCCGTGCGACTCGAAGTGTCCACTTTTTCATGGGTATAGGAAATGGACACCTGGACACTTTCGATATGTGAATGATAATACACACGTTACGGGTTTTAAGCGTGGACACCCCGTGGACACCCCTAAAATGGACACCCCGTGGACAGTCGTGGACACTTCAATTTAGAGGTTACTTTTGTTCGGGGTCCTCAGTTTCGGGAGTTCCCTTTTTGACTACTTCCGCTACCCAACTTTTACTCTTCCCCGTTTGCTTGGCGATATCTCTAGTGGACAAACCTTCTGCACTAAGTTCCTTTGCCTTTTGAACCTGTGCCTCCTGAATGGGTTTTATTTCCCAATAGCTGTTGCCTTGTGGGTTGGTTATGAGTTGGGTTTCGAATGGTTCCGCTTCTAGCCCGTAGAGTGACCGAGCCTTGTCAAAATGAACCTCGCAACGCAAGCCCTGGGACATCTTGTAGTCTTTGGGGCGTTTTAGTTGCAAGACAGTGTTCATTACATCTTCTCTCTTGCTCGTTCCGCGTTGTTGTCCGGCCTTACCGTCGTGGTGCATCAACTCCGACGAGATGCCCTTACGGCGAAGAGAAAGAAGCCACTCTTGAGCTATCTCCCAATCTTGACCTTCGTTCTCATCGGACCCACGAAAAAGAGTGCTGATGTTATCAAAGTAGATTGTCTTAGCATCGCCGATCTTATCCTCAATACGTTTCTGATTATCAGGGATAAGCAAAGAGGGGATACCTTGTTCTTGTCTATCTGCCGCAATCAAGTTGAACCAACCGGGTTCAAGTGGTGGAAGACCTTTACGATGAAGGCTTTCTTTCATCCACTGTTGAATCATCTCTCCTGCCATTTCGCCATCCACATATAGAACTTTGGACGGTTGGTCAGCCTTCCACTTCAAAAACACACCACCTGTCACCTGGGCAGTTGCCATTCCTAAACCAATGTGGGTCTTGCCAATCCCTCTCCAAGCATGAATCATATTGATTGAACGGGCTTCTAGGAAAGGCTTGAGGAGCATTTGACGTTCGGGAAGCTTCTCTTTTATAAAATCAAATACATCGTCCACGCGAAGTTCATGTTCTCCGATCCCAAGCATGATGTTTATGAGTCCAACCCAGTGAGAGATCGCGAACCATTTCACTTTGAGGTTAGGACTCATGCGACACCCCGTTCGGGAGAGTCGAGACAACCACCGCATCAATCGCGCTTCTTAGCGAGCCATCTTTTTCTTTCTTGATATCGAACTCAAGACAACACCCGACTGAAGGTTCGCCCGTTATGTTCGAGATATGAACGAAGAACTTTTCTTGCCGCTGTCCCTCCCGCACGAGGACAAATCCATAACCTTTGTCCCTGAACCACACTGATATAATTCCGCACTTCTCTCTCATTGTTGTTTCCTTCTTATTTAGGATTTACTACGAGATAGTAAAACACCAATAAAACATTGCTTATTTCTCTCTTGAGGGAAAGCAGGTTCGGGCACCAAGCGAGGAGCGGCACTCAGCGCCCGGACCATCTAACCCCTCAGGTGAGGGTTAGAACTTAGAGCGCGTTCAGGAACTCCCTGTCCTTCTTATCTTCCGCGAACATATTTCGGATTGCAGGGTCCATCTTCGGTTGCGGAATCGCGGGCAATTTCGCCTTGCTCGAACCCTTCTTCGTTCTCGCTGCGTCACGAGCGAACTGATTTCGAAAGTACGCCTGTAGTGTCAAGAACGCCCCGCACGCCCTCACATACTCGGCATAGAGCGTTTTGACTTGGGCGACCGAGAGCGGCTTGTTCTTCTTGAGGGTCTTAGTGAGGTTAGGAGACATTCGAGCCAACCTCCCCTTCGACGTTTCCATTCTCGTCGAACCCTTTCATGGCGTCCTCTTCACTTCCATACCAAACAACGCCCTCAAGACTTCCAGCGGCTCGCGTGACTAGACAAGTTTCTTGCGTCTTGAGATTCGTTTTCATTGTCATAAGGACGTTCTGAAGCGGCTCGTCCATAACCTGTGAGACGCTCTTAATTGAACCATCCTCACCGTGCTCTCTAAAAAACAATCCAATCAACTTCGATTTGCTTCTACTCATTGTGACTGCCTTGTGAAAAAGCGAGTTTAAGTTCTCGCAACTAACGCGCCCCTCCGAACGCGCCCTCACTACTTGAGACTACTTGCCGTGCTTGTATTCAATCGCGCCTGTGCTCTCCGAACGCTCTCGAACAGGTGCGGGACCGTTAAACTCTTCCACCACTACCGAGTGTGCAGTGTGTGGGCTTACGCTCAACTTCGCTTCAATATCCATCTCCGAGTGACCGAGCGCTCGAAGCCGCTTACACTCCATCTTTAGGTGTTCTCTCAGAAAATCAATTTCTTCCTTCATGCTGCGACTCCTTTGCGCTTTCCTTTCCTTCTAGATTCTTAAATCTCCCGGAGATTTTCTCTCGCCTGGACTCAAATAAATCTCGACGTAAACAAGAGCACGAACGAGTATCTCCGCTCGTCAGAGACGAGCCACACACAATTGTCGTCTCCCCACAATCGCAATCGCACTCATATTGATGGGACTGGTTCTTGGACTTACCTGCATACGAGCGCACCGTCAAGCGACCGAACACGCGGCCCGCTTCTAACTTCGGATGTTGGTATCGAATCACTTCCATTCTCTATCCCTCGCAAAAGTAAAATGGCCTACGCTCCCCAGATGCGTCATGTTCATCCGAGGAGCAAGGCCAGTGGTGTACACCGAACTTTGGAATCAGCCATGACGAGCTGTTTACTACGTGGACCCATTAAAGAGGTGGGCTACTTCGCGGGATTAATCTTGGTCTAGGAACTTTCTCGGGGCTGCTTGTTGGTTTCGGGCTTGGGTGCTTCACCTGACGGGTCGAATCCGAATCCTCTCGCACCCGCAAGGGCACGCTCCCATGCTGTCGGAGGAGCTAGTAAGGACTTCTGAACCTTCTCTCCTCCCGTTCCTTCTACGCGGCCTGGACCTGGGGCGCGTTGCCCAGTGGTGAGAATAGGCGTTGCTGATATCTTGTCGTGCTGCGAGCGATGGCTCATTGTTGTGACTCCATGTGAAACGAAATTTGATTCCTAGTACGAGTTTGAGAGCCCACCTTTCAAAGGGTCCTCTCCTACCGCGAGTCCCAGACCACTTGCTGAGCACCCCCAGAACTCTTCCGAAGTTCCAAGAGCCGCGCTGTGCGAGTCTTCTCAAAACGGGTGCGGAGGTTCGCAAGGACGCGCTCTTTCTGATCGTCGCTCAAAGTCTTCCACCTCGGAGTGTTCTGCATCCCCGCAAGCTGGTTGCGAACGAATATGTTCTCTTGGAGGGCGAGTTGAGCTTTCTCCCTCGGAGTCGCGTCTGGAATCCCGGCTCTCTCTGGCTTAGTCAGGGGCTTTGGGAGTTGAGCTAGGCGAGCTTGTTCTAACGTCGTTGGGTCAGTGGTCTCTTGTGAAACCGGATAAGGATTGAACCCGCCTAATGCGGATGAAGGTCTATTGATTACGGAACTGTCCAGCCCCGTACGAGCCGGAACGCGCTGTGAGAGTCCGGGGATATTCGACTCAAATGACTCACCTACACTACCGGGCTTTCTTACAATCGGGTCGAGGATGTGGGCTGTGTTGCGAACGAACCCTGGAATGAGTTCGTTGGAGAGAGTAGAGCCAATATTTTGCCGACCTTCAAACAAGTTCGTGATCTCTGACATCGAGTTTAGAAACGGAATATCCCTTCCGAGATCACTCGACTTCTTCAAACCCTCTGCAACTAGCTTCCCGATGCCCGGGTCGTTTGGATTCTCTTTGATACTCTCTGCAATATTCGCAGCAAGACCGAGAGTCAGGTACGCGGGCGGGAGTCCTTTCCAGGTGTAATACTTGTTTCCAACTTTGAGTGAGTAAGGCTGCCATCCTGTGGCTTCGAGCGCCGCTCTCTTGCGCGGGTTAGTCGGACCACTCCCTGTGAGTTCTCCCTTTAGAGCTTTATTCAACGCCCACAGAAATGCGCCTGTACCGAGAGCATTCTTAGCAAGTGCGTCCGAGAGTTCTCCGCCCTTCAAGCCGTCAAACATGACTCCCTTTGCTGTCCCAATGAGACCGAGCGGGCTGTATCGAGCACTCTCTCTCACCACGTCGGCGGGTGTCTTTACGAATGGGAAAAGGTATTGCCAGATTCCACCTTTGTTCTTCAGGCTAGCTACGTCTCTCATATACTTGTTGTACCGGCCCGGAGCCTCAAATCCTTGTTGGAGAGTTTGAGTTTGGGCGTACTCCTCGGCCTCCGCTCGCATTTCTTTTGTGGGATTTGCTCGCAGTTCTTTAATGCGAGTCGCACCTTCGAGTGTGAACGGGTTCAGCCCTTCTTGTGCGGCAATGCGATAGGCGATGGAATTTATCTGGGCTGTGTAGTTAACAACGTGCTCACCGTCCGTCACGGCAGCAAGTAGTCTAGTGGGAATCCTGACCGCTCGACCTAGCTTACCCTTAATGGCTATATCTGGTGATCCAAACTCGTTCGAGCCGCTACGAGCGTGAAGACTGATTTCAGTCCGAAAAGTCTTCATAGCCGTCTCCCATCCCTCTTGGAAGCCCGCGAGCTTGTAGGAGAACTTTCCTTCGAGAGCGTATCGCTCTTGCGGAGTGTTAGTAGCTGTAGAGCGGACGTAATCAATTATTCCGGCTGCAACTTTGGTGGGATAGTTTGCAATCTCCATTGCCGTATCCCCAATGAACTTTCTAGCGAACGCTCCACCAGACACGAGAGAGTTAATCCATGCTTCATAGATTTTATCTCCCGTACTAGAAGGCTTGATCTCTTTGGAAAAACGCTCGATAGAGCCAGGATCATTCGGGTCCAGTTGGGACATTCGCCTAGCAGCTTCGCGCTGTGCATCCTTTGGCATCTTTGAAAGTGAGTCCGCGATGTCCTCAATGGTAGTCGAGGGTCCAACTGCTTGAAGAGAGCGTCCTGCTTCCCTTGCGACCTGTCCTCTAAACACGTTGTTAATCTCATTGTGTTTGGCGAGGGTGTACATAAAATCATCAAGAGACTTCGGATTGACCCTCGCTGCTTGAGCGGCGTTCACAACATCTTGCCGAGAGTTCTCCAAGATAGTTCGAGCGGCTTCGATAGTCTCTGCATTCTGGGCCTGACCAATCGGTGTCGAGAGGAGTTGAGCCTCAGTCAAACCCATCTCCGAAGCGAGTTGAGTTCTCAAGGGCGCTGTGAGGGGTTGAGTGATGCGAGGGTCACTATTCGAAGTAAGGAACTTACTCGCCTCTTTCAAGACGCTCGAAACATCCTCGGGGGTCTTGATGCGTTCGGGATTCGCTACGTTCTTCAAGACACTCGTATTCATATCAATGCGGTCTTGCACACTCGGAATAGGGTCGCCAGGTTGGAGAACCGTAGCGGGCTTGGAACCTGCGATGGTTCGGAACTGTTCGGACGGCTCTTGCGGACCTTGGTACTTTCCTCTCCCACTCGATTGAAGTGAGTCGCGCTGGTCCTGCGAGGCTTGGAGGGCTTTGGTCGCATACTCTCTTTGGTCTGCGGGCGCATTCGGGTTATCAATGATGGCTCGCATCCTCGCAATCTCACTCGTCTGATTCGCAATCTCTTGACTCGGATTTGTTCGAGGCGCTTCTTCGGGAAGGAAAGCCGCACTCATACCTTCTCCACGCTGCGGAGAGGCTTGACGAGCTTCGAGCGGGTCGGGCGTGCGAGGAGCTTGGGGCGCACTCTCCCCCATTGAGGCGTGAGCACCCGCCATAACACCCATCCCGGTGTTGATTCCTATGGTGGTGGCGATGCGAGATGCAGTTTCATAATCTCCAGTATCTAGAGCTTGTTTGAAAGCCGGGATATTCTTGTAAGCTCCAACGAGCATCTGAGCCGAGAAACCCGCACTCACGAGACGCGGTATAACGCGGCCAGCCATTCCCCCAATAGAACCTAGACCACCAGTAGCGGCCATGATTCCCAGGTTCTCTGGCGAAGTCATCCTAGATGCCGAGTCTATTTCAGCTTGCTCGATCCCGGTGTACGAGCCCGCAATATTTGCAGCGGTCGGATGACCACTTGACTGCAAGTAGCTCTTCGCTGCGGAACCAACTATCAACGGCAACACGAACTCGGGGGAGTTTTCGAGATTCACGAGAGGTTTCTGAGCCCATTGAACCCCGCGCTTAATCTGATCGTTCGTGAAAGTCGGAAGAGGGTTTGAACTCGAAGCCGCCCACGGATTCCACTTTGAGGGCATAGAGGACCCATTGTTAGGTGGAGTTGGAGCAACGGCTTGACTCACTTGTGGAGCCTGGGGAATGTCCCATTGCACGCTTGGGGAGGGAGTCGAGGGTGAATCCCAAACAACTTGATTTTGTTGTGCCATGTTAGTTTGCACTCACTATTCTGCCGTTCCGAACGACAACGGGCTTACCATTGAGCGTCCCTGTCGAACCTTCAGGCTTTCCGTTCGCTGGCCCGAGGTCAATCGGAGCTTTCTGAGTCTTAGGCGGTGCAGGTTGCTGAGAGGCCCAATTTTTCAGGGAATTATGCGCCGCTGTCTCGGCAGAAATTTCGTCGATATAACTTTGCCTTATGCCTTCTTGCTCAGCGGGTGAGAGAGAGCCACCTGTTAATGGGTCCTTGCCATTCACCTTGGCGAGCATATCTTTTTGTAGCTGGCCAATGTGGGTTTGGAAAGCTCGCTCTGTCATGTCGAGTTGGTTCTGTCTCGACACGGCGTTCGCAGCTTTGAACTGAGTCTGCCACCTCTTGAAAATCTCCGAGTCTTCAAACTGGCTCTGCTTCTGGTTCAAGACATCTTGACGGTACTTGGCTTGCGCGAGTACGGATTGGTTCCTGGTATCGGCATTCTGTTTGTCGGTTGCCACCTTGGCATATGCGGCATCCGTCTTAGCTCCACTCAAGTAATCACTCTGAGCACCATAGTAGTTAGAGCGTGCGTTGGCGTCGTTGATCTCAGCTAGGTCCTTCTGATAACCCATTCTCGCTTTCACTTGACCCGTTACATACGAAGCACGTTCTTGCGCGACATCTTGTGCATATTGCGAGGGAGCGAGGGCCATCCTTGACGCGACACCGATGGAGTCCGCAACGGTTGCGCCCGGTCTCGCCTGTGAACCCGCGATAAGCAAGTTCCCTAGAACACCCCCTGCACGAGACTGAGCGAACTTAGAGTTGCCTAGAGGGTTGCTCGGATATAGCTGCGCGGCTTGCTGTTGATAGTAAGCGAGCATGTTTGGGCTTAGATCATTTTGGTGGATGTACGATCCGGGTTGGCCAGGGATAGGAAGATAACCTTGGTCAAGTGCGTTCTGGTGTGCAGCTTGATTCTGTTGATCGAGTTCTTCCTTCCTCTGGGATGAGCCACTCAAAGTAGGCTGAGGTGCTATAGCTGGCGAAGGCGGTTGCAAGTTCGTATCGGGCGCGGTATAGCCACTTCCATTTCCGCCGAACCCGGTCGAGGATGCACCGGACGGCGCGGATTGGCTTGAAGCATTTTGTATAACTGAAAGAAAGTCGTTCGGAATTTGCCAAGTCATTTTATTTATTCCTGTATGAAAAGTTCGGAGGATTCTAGAGATGGTTTGATTGGAGAGACGTGTTGTTCAGACTGAGCGCACACTTCCAAGAAGTGCGGGAGTGTAGTCACGACTAGCAACTGACCACCGCAATCCACAACCGTCAGATCGCAGTCGCGGACAAACTTGAGGAGGGAGTTGCCGCCCTTGTACTGCTTGAAGAGGCGAGTTCGGAACCCGTGGATGAGTGTCTCGTGCGTTCGATGGTTCCTTTTGAACTCCACGTATGCGTTCGAACAAAGGGCGCGGACTTTCTGGATTAGTTGGTTGGAAGGATTCATTTTGGGTTCCTTTAGGAAGTGTGCGGGAGAGTACGAGAGAGGAGAGGACCCCATTAGCCATCAGATAAATTCAGTTCTGATGGTCGGGTTGTTAGGGGTCAGAAGACAGCGCCCGAATGAAGATACTAAATTAACCTGATGGATAGAGGGGTCCTCTACAACTCTAGAACTCTTACGGAATGATTATGACGTGCGGGTCGCTTATTGAGGGGGTAGTGTTTGGGGTCTTGCGAAGAGTCTCGCCCAAGATATTTTTCTGTGTCTGAACCATCTGCGAGAGGTAATCCGTCTTAGTCGCGACTTGTGAAGCCTGGACCCGATCTACAATCGCTTGCTGCTCGGCTCGGAGTCGCGCTTTCTCTGCTTCACGATTCGCGGAGTCTTGGGCGGTTGAACCCAACCTCGCTCTACGGCGCTCCAATTCTAGGACGTACTTGCTATCTACGCTGAATGCTGAATCCATTTGTTTGAGTCTCCTTAATACTTTCTTTTACTTTCTCGTTCAACTATTTCATCTCGTAACTGTTTTTCTCTAGCTTGGTTCTCTTGAACCTGTTTGTGGATGGAGTGTGGTGCTCGTATCTCTCGGAGGGCTTCTCGCCTCGAAGCTTCCAACTTGGTTGCGATGTAAAGGTCGCTCATTGTCTCAGCTTTATCCAATAGAAATGAAAGAGACTGAATAGAACCCGCTCGCGCTCGGAGTGAAGTTAGCTTGAAACGTCACGCTAGTTGGAGAAAGTGTCTGAACAGCGAATGGTCCAAATGGAGTCGAGCCGTCTGACCTGCTACACACTATGACCGGGTTCGACCCGAACGTCCCTCCTACGAAGGTTAGAGTGATGGTTGGGTTGGCGCTTGGAGTAGTCCCTGCTGTTATGTCAATTATTCCCGCTAGGTCCGTACCGCCCACAAAAGCGATGCTCGCTCCACTTCCCCATCCGCTGAAAGTCACATTCGCGTTCGAGATCGGAATGCCGTTCGTGTGAATCCGGCTCGCAGTTATATTCGAGGCGTTGATGGAGAGTGCGGAGGTAAATCCATTGGGAATGTTCGCATCTTGAAGATTCCCAAAGTAAGACACCTTACCAGGAGTCGTCACGTTCGAGGTTGTGAAAACGGCTGTCTGAGTTGAGCTATTATCCGTGAGAAAGATGTTGTCTTGAATCGAGAAGTCTTGCATCACTCCGCTGCCAGAAGTAGTCGCTTGGTCTAGGACTATGACTATTTGCGAAGTCGGAAACAGGACGTTGCAGAAAATATTGTCGTTGACCTTCAAAGCCTTGACCGTATCAACCAACAACTCTACGCCATCGAAAACATTATTGCTGAAAGCAATGTTAGTCATTTGACCAGTAACGCCAGACATCCCGGCTGTAACACGAGGCTGCGTTGCGGGTAATCCCCCTGCGGTCGTGTTGGCAACGAAGGTGTTCCCTGTCACAGAGACGTTGCGAGGTACATAACTAGTGGGGCTGATGAATTCACCCTGAATTCCTAATTGCGGACCACGTACATTGATAAGCTGGTTTCCAGAAACTTCGCAATCCACATTGCCAGTCGCGTCAATACCACTTTCGGTGGAGGTGGGTGTGTTCCCAAAGTCGGCGGCTCCACGGATTGTGTTGTTGATGATGTGAACCCTGATAGAGTCCGCTGCGGCAAAGCTGTCTCCTTGCTGTTCAACTAGGTTGTTTACAAGCCAAACATCCGTACTCTGAGTCAGGCCATCTACGTCCACGCTCACGCTATTACCGTGCGAGGGAGCGTGAAGCGTAAACAAGCCCGTGCTGAAGAAATAATTGTTCTCAATCCAAACTCTGTTCGCTCCACGGAAGTCAATTGCGCGGTCGCCGCCTCGTGTGAACTGGCAATCATAAACTTTCAAATCGTGTGAACCTGCACTCGACCTAAGGCACGAATAGAAACCAGATGCGTTCGTAAGATTCGTGTCGTTCCAATCGAATTTGATGTTCTTGATTGTGATGTTTCCGTGGTTCGAGAAGAAGATGCACGTCTCTATGTTCTGTGCGTTAGGTTGAGTGAAGACCGTATCTGGGCCTTGCCCCTCCAAAACAACATTATCGCTTTGGATGAAGATGCCCCCACTCGACACGCCGGGGTCAGCCATAGCAAACGTGAGCGTCCCTATCCCGAACGTGATGTGAACGGGTTTGTTGATTGTGACAACGTGCGTCAAAATCCAAGGCACGAGGCTCTGAGATTGGTCTGGAACGACAACCTCTCCACCACTCGCCGGGAGAGACGCAATAGCATTGTCGAGCGCCTCGTCTAATGTGGATGTACCACCACCCACAAAGTTGTTCGTGTTGGCGATGTTGCCGGGATAGGCCGTGGTTTGCTGGCTGTTATCTGAGAAGGTTAAAACTTTCACAAAGGGGGATTCGTTCTTGAACAAACTCATTATTTATTCCTTTTTGAAAAGAAATCTTTTATGCGGGACATCTGATTAGCTCGTTCTAAGTCTTGTTGAGTACGTTTGTCGATTTGATCTTGAAGGTATGCGCGGGTTTGGGCTTGCTCGCTCGTAATTCTCGCGCGTTCAAGTTCAGTTTGTGTGTTGTGAGCGAGTTCGCGGGCTGCTCGGAGAGATTCATTTTGCTGTATGAGTTCAGAAGTTTCGAGACGCTTTGCCATAGCTTCCTCATAGGCTTTCTCGTTCTCGACTCGTTTGACTTCCTCTTGTGCCCAATACGCTCTTGAGCGGCGAGACGTACAATTGCTACACTCGCAAATTTCTAGTAGCTCTAGGGTCCGCGAACACAAACCGAGTTCGAGTGCTTCCTCTCGGGTGTATTCGACACCCTGGTACTCCGGGCGATGTCTTCGTAGTCTCATCTAAAGCCTCGTGGGATTGAAACCAGCGTGGTGTTTCTTGAGCTTAGTCAGGACTTGGAAGGACGTATCGCTCGCCGAGACACCGTGACTCTTCAAGTCCTCAGCTACGAGGGGGCCGATAGGTTCGTTCGAGAACGGATGCGGGAGAGCAAGAACTCCACCCTCTGCTTCTAGTCTCTCCGCGTTGGCGCTAGGGATCGAAGAGAACGTGAGGACTCGGCCTGATGGAAGATTGACGAAGTGATGCTCGCCGAAGTTAAAACGATGTTTCATAAATACGTCAGGAGGTACGATGTGGAGTATTTTCATGTTTTCATTAACTCAGAGGGACAAAATTGTGAACCAGGATTGAGGGCGTCTTTTCACCCGCGAAGTATTCATGCTCCGGCTCGCAAGTTACACTGATCTTGTTGGCGCTCTCCTCAATCCACTCGATAGCTCGGATGGTCGCCACTCCCTCAGTGGTCAACAGGAAGTCCGAGAGCTTGATGTCTTGTGCCGCTACGGAGCGTTCATCTGCGGTCGTCATGTGGTGCGTGGGTGTCACGGAGACGCTCTCTCCGTTAGAGAGTGTGAAGCGAACGAACTTGTCGAACGGCAGGACTCGCTTTGCTTTTATCTGTGTCCAATCCGTCCGACCGCGAATCCAATCTCCAACCTCACACTCCGCTAGTAAGAGGGGGCCCTTTTCTCGGTGGGAAACGACCACGTTATTTCGCACACACAACTTACTTCCGCCTCCACCCCCGCCGCCTGATCCGCTCGCAGGAGTCACGATGTCCAAGCCGCCTGTAGAGAGAGGGGTGTTGCCCTGCAAGTTTTGTAGATTGGTTGCGGTTGGGCTCTGCGGCTGGTAGAAGGCCGCTGGCTTCCCGAGCCCGCCCGCCACGATTGCCCATAGAACTTGAGTTGGGAATGAAAAACTCCAATAAGGATAAGCAAAATATGTTTGGCTAGCCGAGAGACCCGAGACAACAAAACTTCCGGCAGGGATTATGAGAGAAGACTTGTCCGGCCAGAGTAGTTGGATCGCAGCCCATGTGAACGTGGCGCTCGTGGTCGTGGTCGTCCATGTAATTATGTTCGCCGTGCCGCCCACCACCACAGGCGGAATCACTCCCTTGTTCGAGACGAACCCCGTCCCAGTTGGATCAACGGAGCCGCCCGGAGTCAGGCTCGCCTGAAGCGGTTTGCCAAACTTGGTTCCCTCACCGATTTGGTCCATCGTGAGTGAAGAGGTTTGGCCGGGTGCAACTACAAGGGAGTTGGTCGCTTTCTTGAGGTTTGCGAGTTGAAGCTCGATTCCGTCACTCCATTTATTGAGAACGGCGGGATCATCATATTTTGTCAGCTTGAGGGGCAAGGTATGTATTCCTGATAGAAGAGATTTGAGAGGGTGTCAGAGGACCCTTCTCTATCGCTCAGGATTAAATTTTGGTTTCTGAGCGCTAGGTCTTCAGAAGGGTCAGAACGGAAGTTGCCTAGATTAGAAATCCCAAAATGTTTCTGAGCGATAAAGTAAGGGTCCTTGACAGGACCAGGGAAGTTTCGGGGGCCCTGGGGCAAAGGAAAGGAATGTTGCTCGGAAGGAAGCTCGGAGCCTCGTCGGTGCTCCGGGTGCTTCTCCCCTCCTATACACTAATCGGTTGAGAAAGGGGAATCTGGGAATTTTTCGGAAAGAAAGTTGAAAATACTTTTCGCGTTTGGCCAATATCTTCGTAGAGCTTAGTTTTCGAAGGGCTTTTCAAAGAGCGTCTTCTTATCTATCTCTAGATCAGTCACGATTGGCGCGAGTTTAGGGTCCTTAGCAACGAAAGCCAGGATGTTATCAATAGCTTTGGAAAGGCAGTAACGGGCTTGGTGAATAGTCACACGTTCGCCCAGGTAGGAAGTCATAGCCTCTGCACACTCTTCGAGGGTGCGTGGCTTCGCGTCCTCATTCCAATCAGAATTAAACATCATATCTATCGCAACTCTCTCCTTGCGTGGCAGAGCCGAGATAGCATCCTCTAGGACGCGCTCTTGGTATTCTTTCCAGTAGGGTACTGTCCAGTCTGGATTAACATCGCTATCAGGGAGACGAGACTCAAGTGAGTCGTTGGATGCCGAGAAGTCATCCATATCTTCTTGAGAAGGGTCATAATCAAATTGCGGGTCTCCCTTCCATCTATTCTTGCGCCGCCTACACTGACTTATTGGAACCTCATGCGTGCGAGAGTACAACTGATTGAAGTCTCTTCCTCTTCGTAGGGCAATAGTCTTCGCCAACCCATAACACTGAGGCGAAGGCAAGGCTCGTATCTTGTCCATGCTCAATTGAAACAGGAGCATAATGAAGCCATATGTTTCTTTCTTGCGCTGCTCGTAGTCGTACGGACTCTCTTTATCTCCCTTGAAAGTGGTCTGTCCGGCAGACTTCCAAGCAATCTTTATAAGGTCCGCGATAAATGGGTCATCACACGAGGCTATTTGCTCTCGTATCTCCTGCCAGATATTCTCAATCCTAGGTCCAGATTGCGGCTTGGCAAACACCCGAAGCAAATCATTCGGAGTCCTCTTAGGCTTAGGACGCGCTCTATCTAAGGGTTGGGGAGCCGGGATCGTAGTGAGTACATTGATGTGGGTGTGGCCATCACGAGGATTGCCGCACTCCGGGCACGGAGGCGGGTGCAAAGCCATATACTCGTTCGCATTCTTGAAGCGACCGCTTGGGACGGACGAATCTTCCCATAGGGAGTCTAGATAGGATTTTTGTCTCGGCCTATCGTCTTCATTTATGAACTTCAAAGGGTTATCGTTGTTGTCGGACATCTTGTCAAAGCTCCTATAAGCTCTAAATAAAAAATCCCCAAACAACCTCATGTATAGGCATGAGGTCATTCAGGGTATGTGCTGCACAAACAGTTTTAGCCCGTCCTATAACGAGCTATGAGAAAGTACTTAGGGGGACTACGGAGCTACGAGTGGCGAGTGGTGAGCGGCTACACTAGTTAGGGTGATTTGGAGGTGAAAAGTTTCGGACTATTTTTTACTCTCTACAAGAGTTAGACGTTTTTTAAGACCAAACCTTACAAACTAAACAAAAATAGTTTTCGCGGGGGCGCTCGGGAGGCCAATCAAGGCCCGTCAAGCCGGAATTCTTCGATGTCGTCATCAAGGAGTTTCAAACTCCTTGTGTTACTTATACCCCGAAAACACCCCAAAAGTTGCATAATCATTGACGATTTTTTCGGGGACTGCATCCAAAGGACTTATACTAAGGAGTCAAAAGGGTTTCAAAACCCTTCACACATTATACTCCAAAAAGGGGTGAAAATAGTCAAGCGCACCTCAAAATAGTTGAAAATCTCGCCCGTCGCTCTGCGATCCGGTCGCTTCTTTACAAAAACGCGCGGCACTAAACTAATGGTAGACTATCCTAAACTACCCTAGACTAGTCCGAGCGCCCGTCCGAGACCCGAAGGGCATATTTGTGCGCTGTACCGACTGAGATGCCCAACCTCGCCGCAATCTCTCGCCAGGAGGCTCCCTGTGCCCTCATGGACGCTATTACGAGGGCATCCACGACTACGCGAGGTCGCCCGAGCGTCTTTCCCTTGGAGCGAGCATTGCGAACCCCGGCTTTGATTCTCTCGCAGATCAACGCCCGTTCCATCTCGGCTACAGCCCCTAGGATGGTGAACACGAGCTTTCCAACGGGCGTGGACGTGTCAATCCCTTCGGTGAGGCTCACGAAGTCAACCCCGAGCGATTGGAACGTCTCCAAAGCTCTCAACAGGTGTGAGACGCTCCGGGCGAACCTATCGAACTTCCACACTACGAGCGCATCAAACCGCCTCTTGTGAGCATCTGCCATAAGCTTGTTGAGTTCGGGTCTAGAGTCTTTCGATCCCGACACGCCCTCATCCACGTACTCGCTCGTAATGGGCCAACCTCTCCGAGCGCAATACTCTCGAAGCTCCCGTAGTTGCATCTGCGGGTCTTGCCCCTTGTCAGAGGTTGATACTCGGGCATAGAGTGCGATCTTCAAAGCGACTCTCCTGGCTAATCCGCTGCTTGTGATTCTGTCCGGGCGGTATGAGCGTAAGAGGCTCCCTTGTCCGCACGTCTGTAGATCGCCCACAACTTCGCGGTATGTTCTATTGCATTCGAGAGGCGCAATATCTCGTCTTGCATCGCCTCTGCGAACACGCTCGGCGGGTTGTAGCGAATGAGCGGGTCAGGCTGTGCTCGCTTCAATACTTCGATTGCAGCGGTCGCTCTAGCGATATCTTGCTCTAACTTTCGCGCCGGGTTGTCAGCCGCACGTGGTTTTGGATAGGCTCGCTTACAGCAAGGACAAATCGTGTGAGTCTTCATAGGGCGCACCCTACCTTTGGCATACGGCCAAACTGCATAGAGCGTGAATCACCACGCGGAGGACGGGATTCAAGGGCTTTGACACACCTTACAACGTCCATGAAGTGCCAGCCATTGAATCGCGGATTGTCTTCGGCTAGTTCTGACGCCACGGAGAACGCAGAGCGCAGAATCCCTTCCATATGATCGGCAGACTGCTTTGACTCACAAGCACTTCTGTAGGTGGTCCTCAAAGCGCGGGCAATGCGAATGTAATCCTTGCGTGTCATAGTTCACCTACCTGACAGCAAGGCTCATTAGCATCCACAGTGAATCCACACTCAAAACACTTCCGAGTCTTAATCCATTCGCCAGATTCCTTGTCATACCGCGAATGGGTGTTCGGGCATCCTGTCTCATGGCAGAACACTCCGTTAATGATCGCAGCTTCACATTGATCGCAGCATTCGGATGTGTTGATTTTGGAGCGGGTAGGGCGTACTTTAGAAGCAGATTCCATAACGACTCACCTCGTTTTGGGATTTAGGCTTTCCGGGCGATTCGCGTCGCTCGGAAGGCCGTTTTCTTTACCCGCTCATACTCGCACGAGGACTCTTCAAAAGTCAAGTGTTAAATGAACGCGCTTAACTATCCCGAACTACATCGAACTATCTAGGACATACGGGTGTAGTTAAGAACGGGATTGTTGAACGTCCGAACTTCAACCAACTAGGCTCGAAGCTCCGAAGACCCATTGTGAGGTGGAGGGTTCGAAGCGCGTGAGGACTCTCCCGAACGGACTCGCCCCAAAGGGCCATCCCTCTCACTAGAGATTACACTCTCTCGCTCGTACGGACTCGTTCGAACCGCACGCACTCCCTCTAGAACGCACTCGAAGCGTATAAGTCGTAAACCCAAGGAGTACGGTTTCCTCTCTAATAGAAGAGGCTATGGGGCAGAGGGGAGTGACCGACCGCCCACCTTAACCCAGGATAGATTTGTCAGATTTGACTCTTTGCGTTTGGCAAATTTTTCTAAACTAGTAGAGCGCGTTCTACCCCTGTACGTCATTTTTCTCAAACGAATTCACCCGGTGGAGTTTTGCGGATTTGATCTCTTCGCGTTTCGAAAATACCGTAAGTGAGTCTTCCCCAGATGCTTAACGGAATTCAATCAGCTAGCCGTTGGAATATTCGATCTTTAGAAGGTACCGAAACGCGGGCAAGCCTGAAATGTGGTCCGTGATGGCCTCCGGCTTATCGGAAATGAGTTGTTCAGCGATATGTTGAGAGGCTTTGTTATCAGCCCCAACGATTGCCTCGACATAAAAAACCATTCCGATCCGCCCAAACCCATGTCGCATCTCTGATATTGCCGCGCTGACAGCTTCTTTCGCGCGTCCTTGTTTTCGATATACTTCAGGAATAGCATAACCAATAGCGAAACACGGCTTCCCTTCAATAGGCTCGCACGTAGCAAACTCGACGAATGCGGTCACTGTCCTCCTGCCTTTCAGCTTTACGTAAGTAAACCTAGTTTCTCCTTTTGGATTATCAACATAGAGATATAGGTTCTTATCAAGAGCTCCGGGTCGCAGTTGTATTCCGCCACGAATAAGCTCTTGCTGGAACGATTGCAGCGCAGTTGAGGGATCAGTCATTTTTGCCTCAAAACTGAGTGTACGCGCTAAAGCTTCGCTTTGGATAATTTTTGTGATATCAGAAGGTGCAGTCGTACGTAAGGTAATAAGGGGAAGTCATGCTCACAAACGAAGAAATACTCTTGAAACTTGGGCAGCAAGAAGACAGTTTTGTAGAAAGAAAATCTGTGAACGACCTAAACGACTGTTTGAAAACCGCCGTAGCATTCGCTAACTCAACCCCTATAGGTTTCCCGGCGATCATCTTTATAGGTGTCAAGAATAATGGAGATATCGAGAGCATTCCCGATCTAGATAAACTTCAATGGTCAATCAGTGACAAGATTTCAAAGGCGTATCCGCCAATTTATAACACAACACGCATACTAGAAAAGAACGGTAAGAAATTCTTGGCAATTCTAATTCCGGGCAGTCCTGAACGACCTCACTTCGCTGGACAGTCCTTTGTTCGAGAGGGCACCAAGTCGGTCGTAGCATCTGAATCCCAATTCAATACATTAGTCACACAGAGAAACAGCAAAGCCTATGAAATTCTCAAGTGGAAGGGGAAGTACATCACCATAACTCGCGTACCAAAGCAGCAACTCCTCAACGGAACGACTGTTCCTAAACACAATGATATTTGGAAAGGTAAAGTGCTTGACTGTAATCTCTTCTACGTCTCATTAGAGGCATTTCAAAAACACGGTACACTGGCTCTTTCCATTCCGCTTAGGCTGGTGGATGTGAACTTTGATCCTAAGAACGATTGGCTATCAATCGAGTACGAATCATGAGAAAAACGCCTACCGAATTGATTGCTGAACTAGAAGCGAATCGCATAGGCTACAAAACTTGTGCATTATTTGTGGTGTTTGAAAGCACGACTATTATTATCGACACTGATGATGGAAACAGATTGCAACTTCTCACAGAAGCAATCTTAGCTGGTGGGGTCCCATTCGCATGGGGTCGCAACAAACCAGGTAAATTGGAGTTCACTCTCTTGCCTGAGTGGGAAAACGAATCTTGGGCAAATGACTATCTCAGCGAGATTATCGAAGGTGCCAAAAAGCACTTCAAAAAGCACGACAAACCTTAGGTCTCGCTAGGTATCATTGCGTGAGAAAGAAGGCGTTTTAGAATTCGTAAGCGACACCAAACAAGCCATTTGGATTTTGACCACGGCTTGCTACGAACCAAAAGGTCGGGAGTTCGAATCCCCCCGGGCGCACCACTTCCCGGTAAAAGCGCGCGTTTTTGGGCCCTGCGGCTTTGGCGGCGCGAAATACGCGATTACGAACTTCAGCCGACTTCATAATCGCAGAGGCATGTTAGATAAGGCCGTGCCGGCCGATATAAGGTATCCACGGGAATTCATACCGGCAAGTCAACGAGGTGGGCAAACTACGTGGAGAGTCAACCTGAGGAGTATTGAAGGCGGAACAGACCTTAACTTCTCATGCGAGAGACCAAGGCTAACTGCGGCCGACGGTTCGATGCAAGCGCGTCGTGAGGGTTTTCTTCGAGTTTTCCTCTTGAGGTCGCAGATATTCCGAGGTTGAGAAAGGCACGCCGTTCGGACCCTGGCCAATAGCGCTTTCAGCCGGGACTCCGGATTCCCAGGTATACTCAGGGACAATTTCTTTGATTTTGGCGCGGATAGGCGACGCGCCGTCGACATACATCGTCGCACGCAGCTCAGCAAGCTGTCGGCATAGTCCCGGCCAATCTTTTAGTGGACCACTTGTCCGCTTAATCTTGTCACATGACGTGGCCGACACTTCTTCATGCGCATAAAAGAGTTCTTCTTTAAGCTTTTCACCCTCGCGCAATCCCGTGAACTGAATAGGAATTGATTCCTCGGATTTTCCGGAGAGGCGAATCAGCGTTCGGGCCATATCGAGGATGTTCATGGGAGTTCCCATTTCCAGCACAAGAATATCGCCATGATGACCGATCGTGAACGCCTGCAAAACCAGGGACACGGCCTCTTGGGTGGTCATGAAAAACCGGCGTATTTCTGGGTGCGTGATCAGTAGTGGCCCACCTCGACGTAACTGCTCCTGGAAGACCGGCACAACGCTGCCGCTCGAGCCAAGAACATTGCCGAAACGAACTGCAACGCAGCGCATCCCCTTCTTTGGTCGCGAAGCAAGCATGAGCTCGCCAATTCGCTTGCTTGTTCCCATAATACTTGTCGGATTGACGGCCTTGTCAGAGGAAATCAGAATGAATCCGCGACATCCGCTATCTTCCGCGATATCTATCAAACCGTATAGACCAAATACGTTGTTGCGAATTGCCTCTGCAACGTTTTCCTCCATCAGCGGGACGTGTTTATACGCCGCAGTGTGGAAAACATATTCGACCCCGTGATCCGAGAGGCATCGTTTCATGCGGTCCGGATCGCCGATGTCAGCGACGCAGCAGACTACTTCGATTCCCCCACATCGCTGGCGAAGTTCCCGCTGAAGGTAGAACATTCCGGTCTCATTCTGATCGATACATACGAGCCTGACCGGATTATGGGACAGAATTTGCCGGCATAATTCCGATCCTATCGATCCTGACGCGCCGGTCACGGCGATCACGCTACCTTTCACGTGACGGCTCACCGCTTCGAGATCCATCTGCACAGGCTCGCGGCCAAGCAGATCTTCCAAGCGGACCTCGCGGAACTGGTTAACGCTGGCCTCGCCGCGAATAATGTCCCCGAGTGTAGGTACCGTCTTGAAGGGCAGCTTCGTTTTCTGGCACTCCTCGGTAATGCGCTTCATCTGCTTGCCCGTCGCTGAAGGAATCGCAATTAGGATTTCTTCCGCGAGAATCACCGGAACCAGGTTCTCAAGGTCGTGAACCGAGCCGAGCACGGGAATACCGTGTATGCGAATTCGGAGTTTCGATGCGTCATCATCCACGCACCCTATAGCCACATAGCCACTCTCGGGCCGCGCGAGTTCCCTAAGGACCATTTGTGCCGCAAACCCTGCTCCGACCAATATGACCCGTTTAGAACGCGGAGAATTGCGCCGCACGGATTCCGCAAGAACGCGCGAAGCTAACCGCATACCCGCGAGGAGACTCGCCGTCAGTACAGCTTCCAGGAAATAGATAGAGCGGGGAAAGCCGGTCACTCCCAAGATATACCGGTTGACAACAAAAAAAACCGCAGACCCGACTCCGACGGCTTTCAGAATTGTCAATACATCGCTCACGCTGGCGAAGTGCCACCAGCCATGATCGAGTTTGAAAAAGCGGAGAGCGACTAATCGCAAAACAATCAGCAGAAAACCTGACGTTAGCAATACGCGGCCATAGGGAATCGAGAAATCAAAACGCAACAACCATGCTGAGACCAAGCCGCAAGTCACAAGGAGCGCTTGAAAAGCGTAGATGAAGACTGGGCTCCGATTGGAGACGAGTTCGGGCAATCGAACGAGAAACGTACGCTTCATAGATACGTAAATGCCTTTTGGATCATCTGAGGAAAACTACAGAATTGTTCTTAGCGTCCGGCAGTGGTATGCAACGGCAGTGCCCGAGAAGTGAAAAAATCACGAATACACCCGACAGTAGTATCAACGTCTTCCGTTGTTGTTTCGGCACTCATTGGCAGAGAAATTACTTCTCGACAAATATGTTCCGTCTCAGGAAGCCCGGGATTTTCGAGCCCAAGACCCTTGTATTCCCACATCGGTTTAGCCCAGTGGACAAGGGTTTCCACTCTTTGGTCTTTCAAGTGCTGGCGCAATTCGTCGCGGCATTCCGTTCGGATCACATAATTTTGATAGCTGTCGAAGTTCTGATCGTTCTCGAAATGAGGCAAGCGTAGACCATCAATTCCCTCCAAGCCCTCACGGTAAAGGCTGGCCGTGGTTCGGCGATGTTCAATCCAATCGGGAAGATGACGCAGTTTGACGTCGAGAACGGCTGCTTGGACGTTGTCTAACAAGGCCGTCTGACCGTGGTGGTGGAATTCGCCCGTCTGCCGGTCCTCGCCGTTAAATCGCATGAGAGTGGCGAGGCGGGCGACGTCGGCATCGTTGGTAGTAACAGCACCTCCATCGCCAAGACCACCCAAAGACTTAAAAGGATAAAAGCTGAAACAGCCTGCTAAACCAAATGAGCCCGCTCCCCTATTCCGGAATGTCGCACCCAGTGCCTGAGCAGCATCTTCGATAACGGCGATGCGATGCTCCTCAGCAAAAGCACCAATTCTATCCATGTCGCACACGCGACCGTTGAGATGGACAGGGATAACCGCTTTGGTGGTAGGCGTCACCGCGGCCTTGAATTTGTCGGGATCCATGTTGTAGTCATCCCGCACATCAACGAGAACTGGCTTAGCACCCGTGTGAACGATCGCGGATACGGTGGCCACAAACGTGTGGCCAGCGGTAATGACTTCGTCTCCTGGTCCGACTCCTGCCGCCAGCAAGGAGAAATACAGCGCGTGATAGCAGCTGTTGACGCCGACGGCATACTTGACGCCCACAAACTCGGCCAAATGGCTTTCGAAATCGCGCAACTGTTGGCGTAAAACCAAATCTCCTTTCGTGAGTGTATCCGTAATCGCGAAATCGACTTCGCTCTTGATCCGTCGGTAATGTTCGCGGGGATTTACGAATGGCACGCGGTATGGCATGTTCCCCCCCTCCTGTTAGGCATTTGTTGGGATAAAAATCGCAGGTTGTTTGCAGCCAGCGGATTAGCCCGCAGTAGTAACTGAAAAGGTGGGTTCATTCTTTAGTGTTGAACGAATTGCCGCCGTCAAAGCTACAACCGAAAGCCCATATTTCGCTCGAATGTATTCCTGCGTTCCGATTACGGAAGAAAATTCGGAGGGGAGACCAAATTTCTTGAAGACGGTACCCGGTGTACCAGCCTCGGCTAGCACTTCGGCTACGGCGCCGCCCAACCCTCCAATTAGGCTGTGCTCCTCGAGCGTAAAGATTGCACGCGTTTCGCGTGCGGCCGCGAGAATGGCGTCCGAGTCGATGGGTTTTACGGTATGCATACTTAGCACGCGAGCCCGTAATCCGGTGTGGCGAAAGTACTCGGCTAGTTGGACGGCCGTCTCCAAAAGGCCGCCGGTGGAAACTAAAGTGAAGTCCTTCCCGTCGCGAACCTGGATGGCCTTACCAAGCTGAAAATCAATTTTCTCCTGATGAACACTCGCCTCTCCGGCTCGGCCTAGTCGCAAGTAACAAGGCCCGCTATGCGATGCAATTGCCTCGGTTGCCGCCTCAGCTTCCATCGGATCACCAGGAGCGACCACAACCATTCTTGGCAGCGCCCTCATAATTGCAATATCTTCCGTGGCATGATGGGTTGAGCCTAGAGATCCATAGGCTAGCCCACCCCCCACCGCGACGATTTTGACGTTCGCGCGGTGATAGCAAACATCATTGCGTATTTGTTCGAGACACCTGAGAATCGGAAAGTTGGCGATGGAATAAGTGAATGCGATCTTTCCACTAAGCGCCATGCCCGCCGCCACCCCGGTCATATTTTGCTCGGCCACGCCAGCATTCAGGAATTGTTTGGGGAATCGTTGAGCGAAGTTTTCCACGACTCCGAACCCAAGATCACCTACGATGAGATGAACCCGCTCGTCTCGTTCAGCGAGAGCGGTTATCGCGCGAATAAAGGCGCTCCTCATTGCTCTCCTTCCAATTCGGCGAGGGCTCTTACCATCTCGTCGCGATCAGGCGAGCGGTAGTGCCACAAGAGTTTATCCTCCATGAAACTGACACCCTTTCCCTTTGTAGTGTGAGAAATGATGCAAGTTGGCTTGCCGATCTGAATCGGGAGTTCAGTTAAGACTTCATCGATTTCTCGAACGTTGTGGCCATCAATTTCGCGAACTTCCCAGCCGAAAGCTCGCCACTTTGCCGCCAAAGGTTCCAAATCTAGAACCTCTTTAACGGTACCGAGGCTCTGGATTTTATTGTAGTCAATGATAACGATTAGATTATCGAGTCCGTGATGAGGAGCAAATAGAGCGGCCTCCCAAACCGAACCTTCGTCGCATTCACCATCGCTTAGTAAGGTGAATACGCGGTACTCACATCCGTCCCGCTTACCCACAAGCGCCATCCCGCAAGCGATTGGCAGTCCATGACCGAGAGATCCAGTTGATACCTCTACGCCCGGAACTCCCACGTGCGTCGCATGTCCAGCCAGACGTGCCCCGTCTTGATAGAAATCATCCAGCCAGTCCTCCGGGAAGAATCCGCGCATTGCTAAAACGGCGTAGAGTGGAGCACAGGCATGACCCTTGCTTAACACAAACCGATCCCGCTCCGGCCAGTCCGGGCGATTTGGATCTATTCGCAGCGTTTTCGTATAGAGCACGGCCAACAAGTCGGCCATGGAAAATGCTGAGCCGATGTGTGAGCTCTTAGCCCGATAAATCATCCGCGCGGACCGCAAGCGAATGTCCCTTGCAATGAGCGAAGCATCACAGGCTGTCAAGGCAGTGCCCGAGATAGAATTCTTCTCTTTCAGGTCAGCCATTTTGCAAGCCCCTCCGGGCGGCGCTACTCGACGATGGCCTTCAGCGTCTTAAGAATAATTTTGAAGTCAGTCGTGAATGATCGCCTGCGCACATACTCCAATCCCAGACGAATTTTTTCTGGACGAATTTTTTCCCGGTAGGCGGCGTGTGGATCGGAACTGCCCCGTAGAATCTCTCCCTCATTCCGAAATAGGATCGACGCCCAGTCCGTGATGCCCGGCCGCACTGCCAACAACCCCTTTTCCTCGGCGTTGTATAAGAGTACTTCCTCGACGACTTCAGGCCGCGGTCCTACCAAACTCATCTCGCCTTTCAACACGTTCAGCAATTGTGGCAATTCATCGAGCTTGTAACGTCTGAGGAATCGTCCCATGCGTGTAATCCGCGGATCGTCAGCGGAACTTGACGGCCCCCCTAACTTGTGGGCGTTCATCACCATCGTCCGATATTTGAAAATACGAAAGGGTTTCCCGAATTGGCCCGCCCTGAGCCCTCGATAAAACACCGGTCCAGTCGAGTCTAATTTGACGGCGATAGCAATGAGCGCGAAAACCGGCAAGAGCAGCGTCAACCCGAGGACCGAAGCCGTGAGGTCAAACAGCCTCTTGAGAATCGCGGAAGTCATGTGCGCATAATCCTTTTGCGGTGAACAATTTCCCGATTTAGCGATAAGGCAGACGCGCAGACGCCCTCTCAAAGACTACACCGCTCGGAACGATCTGCTTTTTGGCGCTCTAGCAGTATCGGAGCCTCTAAGATTCACCAATTTTCCTTAAAGTGGTGACCACATGAGCCGTCGCGAAAGGGAACAATGCCTGAATCATGAAATATGCCGAGGGGAAATTCTTGGAAAGGAACCGCCCAAGAGGAGGGACAAGTGCGCCGCGAAAGACCCCGCACACTTCGGTGCGCTTGCCGATTTCATAGAGATTATTCAGTCTTTTCCGCGATACTCCCTTGAATTCGCGGCTACCAGGTTTCGAGTATCTCCAATCTGACACCAACAGAATACCTGCTGGCTTTGTTACTCGAATCATTTCCGAGGCGATGCGCTTCGCCGTATCATCATCCGTGAGTTGAAGAAACATCATTGTTTCAGTCACGAGATCGAAGCTGTCGCTCTGAAAGTGCAACCGTGTCGCATCTTCGCATTCCACGGAAACCAGAGGATTCGTTTCTTTAGCCATTCGTATTCTGTCTTCCAGTAAGTCGACACCGAACAAGTTCACAGGCGGGAATCCGAGGCGCAGCAATAACCAAAGGCTGTCACCTTCGCCGCAGCCTACATCCAGAATCCGAGCAGAGCGTGTGTCGAGATGAACCGACCGCAAAGCACGGACCATCGCTGCTTCCTGTGCGAGGATCTGAAAAAGTACTTCGGGATTTCGGAGCAGGCTGTTCCTATTCGCACCTTTTCTCGCAGCATATTCCCGGTAGTACTCTCCTGTGAAAGCCTGGAGCGACGTCAGCCGGGGATCTGCATCTTGTATTTTTTCTGCAAGTCGTTCGGGAGTCATAGGCTCAATTTTGTGTGAACGCCGCAATCATAAGGAGCAATCCAAGGAATTAATCGGTTAAGACTGATGATTTGCTGGAAGAGGAGCTTTTTAAGTCCCTGGCTCAACAGATTTTCACCGGCGCCCATGAAGCGTCTTCGAGCATCGGTTAATCCCCTGTAGCGGCACACTTGGAGACCTCGACTTCGCAGCAGATGCCCGCTCCGATGGAATACTGACGTTCACAGGCTTCGCAGGCATTATCGCGCAGGCGGACTCCGCAATTGCAGATCCACCCGTCTTGGCGTGCGGGAACGCCTCTGACGAGAGCATAGTCAGGTACGTCGTGGGTAACAACAGCGCCAGCAGCAACAAATGCATAACGGCCGATCGTCGTACCACACACTACCGTGCAATTCGCTCCCAGGGTGGCGCCCTGTTTCACGAGAGTCTTCTTAAATTCATGTTTGCGAAGCACGTGACTGCGAGGATTAACGACATTCGTAAAAACCATCGACGGACCGCAGAACACGTCGCTCTCCAACTCCACACCTTCATATAGAGAGACGTTGTTCTGAATCTTGACGCTGTTTCCGATGATCACGCCGGAACTCACGACGACGTTCTGCCCTAGGTTGCAGCCGCTTCCGATCTTGCACCCGGACATAATATGCGAGAAGTGCCAAATCTTGGTGCCGGCCCCGATTTCGCACGGTCGGTCGATGACAGCCGAAGGGTGAGCGAAATATTCTTGCGAATCGCCCACGACGGGCACCGGCACGCCGCCCTGGGCCATCGACCTGCCACACGCATCGAGAATCTCTAGAACGCGAAGACCGTCTTCACCATGCGTTCGGGGATGGGATCCTTTGGATACACACTCCAAAAAGTGTTCGCATTCTTTCTGCAACGGCTCGTCTTTTGGCAAAGCAATCACCTGGCCGCCGTCACGTTCTGCGACCGGTTTGCGGTCTTGCCAGTTAATTCGATGTGCGTACAGTACAAGCTTTTTCTCGGGTTCCAGGTCGTCAAACACAGCCATCTTCTGGCTGCCAATAACGCACAACTTCTGTTCCTTAAAGGGATGGAGCCAGCTAACGAAAATATGAGCTTTTACCCCGCTCGAAAACTCCAGCGTGCTCAGAGTCGTATCCACAATCGGGGGATTCAAGTAACTTCCACCTTGGGCCGCGGCAATTACTGGAGTCTCCGCCAGCATCTTGACGATTACGGAGATATCGTGGGGCGCGAAACTCCACAATATATTTTCCTCCGTACGCAGCTTGCCCAGATTCAGGCGAGAGGAATAAATATACTGAATCTTTCCGAGCTCACCTCGCCGCACCAGACGAACTAATTCAATAATTGCGGGGTGATATTCGAGGATATGACCCACCATCAGCACAAGGCCACGTTCCGCAGCTACGTTGACGAGATGTTCTCCTTCCCGAAGATGAAGAGCAAGTGGCTTTTCCACAAAAACGTGTTTGTCGTGGTTCAGGGCGTCGAGGGCAAGTCTATAGTGCTGCGCTGCAGGCGCGGCGATGACAACGGCGTCCACTTGCGGGTCCGCCAAAACTGCACAATAATCCTTTGTGGTTGAAACTTTGTATTCTTGGCGAACCCGAGTCAGGGCAGCATCGTCGGTGTCACAAACTGTTTCGAGCGCTTGCAGGGCGTGGAAGTTGCGCACGAGATGCTTGCCCCAGTATCCCGCACCAATTACGCCGACCCGAGGGCTTTTCGCCTTGTTTTGAAGTGGAGACATGTTTTCGTTAGCTCCTCATTCCTGATCGAAATCGGCAATTGCTGCGACTACGGCACGCTGCAGGCCTTCCGTAAGCTCAGGGTAGATTGGAAGTGACATGACTTCCCGACTCGCGGCCTCCGACTTCGGGAAATCTCCGAGTCTGTGCCCGAGGTACGCGAACACATTTTGCAGGTGTAACGGCTTGGGATAATAAATCTCGGTCGGGATTCCGCGGCGCTTCAAATGGTCACGAAGCGCATCCCGGTGCTTTTTGACCCGAATCGTAAACTGATTGTAAATGTGGACCGAACCAGGCACCGGCGCGGGCGGCACGATCGTTGTCTCAACGCGAAACTCACGAAACAGTTCAAAATACCGAAGGGCGTTATTTCGCCGAGCCAGAGACCAATCATTCAGGTGACGCAGCTTAACGCGTAAAATCGCCGCCTGCAGAGCGTCCAGTCGGCTATTCATTCCCAATGTCTCTGAATCGTACTTCGTTCGCGCGCCGTGAACGCGCAGCAAACGTAGCCTGTCCGCTAGAGTGGGATCACTTGTCGTGATCATTCCACCGTCGCCCGCGGCTCCCAGATTCTTCGATGGAAAGAAACTAAAACAACCCATCAGGCCAATGCTTCCCACGGCGCGCCCTTGATAGCGAGCTCCAATGGCCTGCGCGGCATCTTCAATTACAGGAATTCGGTGAGTTGATGCTACATCCTGGATTTTGTTCATATCAGCTGACAGACCAAATAGGTGGACCGGCATGATCGCTTTCGTCCGTGGCGTAATCGATTTTTCAACCGCTGATGCATCAATGTTAAATGTGTGCTCATCGATATCCACGAAAACCGGCTTTGCCCCGACTCTAGCGATAGCTCCGGCCGAAGCGACGAAAGTAAAAGGTGTCGTGATGACTTCATCTCCCCTGCCGACCTCTAAGGCCAGCAAGGCCAGGATCAGGGCGTCCGATCCTGAAGCACACCCGATCGAATGTACGCAGCCCGTGAACAAACTGATTTCCTTCTCGAATGCGTCTACCTGAGGTCCCAAAATAAATTGCTGGCCGTCAAGCACACCTGTCACCGCCTCAAGGATTTCTCCCCGAATGCTGACGTATTGTGCTCGCAAGTCTAGAAACGGGAAGGAAGCCGACTGTCTACTCGGCGCAGCTGGGGCCATTTGGTTCCTGGAAGACATTTCAAGTTTGGAGTTGTCGCAGGTCCTAAGACAAAAAGACGAGGTCGAATATCGAGATCGCTGCGCTTAAATGGGCCTCGTTCTGTCTACCGCACCCGGATGGTGCCGCGTCCTCTCCAACGAGCTCCCGGTATCAGCAGAAGGAGTAGCCCAAACGAGGTACCGGCACCGAACGCGAAATGGCGACCGGCAAAAATGCCGGGCAGCAACAGCATAAGCTCACCTTTTCGCTCGCGAATTGCCATCTTTGCCGAGGCTCCGATGTTGGCAGCTGCGTAAGAACCCAAGATAGCCAGAAAAATCCAGATGAAACCATGCCAAGTAAAAGAGAATGCGAGTGTGCACGCCAGGCTCGCGACCAATACAAATGGAATCCAGTGCCTCCAAGACCACGCTTTACTGCCGAACTTCAGCACATAGGTGACCCAGAATCCATCCGCAAAATTGTGCCGCCAGAAAGCGGGCCAAGTGGCGTCCGCGAAGTATCGGACGACAACCTCTGGGACAAGCAAGATTCTCCCGCCGGCGCTGCGGAGTCGACGGTTGAAATCCAAATCGGAACTGCCCAGCAGCCGCTCGTCGAACATACCGATCTCGTCGAAAAGTTCTCGCCGGTAGCAACCGAATGCGGCCGTATCGGCCCATATCGGTTCTTGCACGCCGGTCTTAACGTGCGAGTTACCAGAACCGAACCGGCTAGCGAGCCCTGCTGCGATTGCTTGCGCGAGCGGACCGTCTGCTCCCGGCTCGACCCGTAGCGCTCCCCCAACGTTCTCCGCTCCGCTCTTCTGGTGAAAGCGAACGCAGATGGAGATGTGATCGGGTTGATACGTCGCATGCGCGCCGGCAATAATGATTAGACCGCCGCGTGAGTTTCGTATGCCCGTATTCATGGCCGCGGGGAAAGAGCCGACTGGATTGTCCAAGAGTCGCACGGTGGAGCTGATCTCTGCATATTCCTGGACAATCCCGCGAGTGCTGTCCGTGCTCATTCCGTCCATTACAAGAATCTCTAGGCGGTCTTTTGGATAGTCGTTGGCGAGGATAGAGTCAAGGCACCGGGCGATGTATTTCTCTTCATTCCGGCAAGCTATAAGCACCGAAACGGGTGGCCATCTATCGCGCACTTCGCCAAGGAAGGCTGGATAATCAGAGATTTCGCTCGCAGTCACAGTGTCACTGTTTTTAGGCTAGCTGTGCGGCGGAAGCAGGCACCCGATAGCGAGACAACAAATTAAACTTAGAATCCCGAAGAACCAGCGCTCCGACAAAAAGCGCGAGCGGCACCGAGTTGTAATAGAAGGCCGATACAATCGGTGAAAAAAGGACCCAAGCGTAATAGGCAGTCAGCACCCACAGCAACGATATTCTTCCACTACACAGCTGAGAATAGGCGCGTCCGACGAACGCGCCCGCGATCAAGCAGAGGAACATAGATCCAACAAAGGAGAAATCGTCGATCAGGCCCCGAAAAGCCGTATAAATGTTCGATGTGATCCCGCTTTCCAGGTCTACGAGCTCCCAATTGACATTCCGGATACGATCCTTGAGCCCCAAGAATTCGAATACTCCGCCTATCGTGTATGCGCCAAATCCAAGTGGCTGCGACTCATGATTTTTCGCATAGCTATCAAAAACAGCCAGGTAGGAGAGGATATCCGCGGCTATTTTCACCGTAGCTTCTGATGCGTCATTGAATGGGCGGCCGCGCACGGCATAGAGACCAGCAAACATTGCAACCGCGGCGACGACGATGATCAGTAGAGTTGCCACAAATTTGGTCGTGATGCGAAATCGTCCTCTACTCACAAAGCATTTCATACTCAGGTAACCGGCCATCCAACAAGCAATGGCCACCAACGTTGCAAATCGCGAGGCGATAGCCGTTCCCATAAATAACGAGGGGAAGAAACCGCTGAGGGCCAGCAGCTTCTTAGTCCGCGACCGAACTAAAGGAGAGGCAAAGCCACCCAAGAGCACCGAAGGGAATACCCACATTCGAAGGAGGCGATACCACCACGGATCGGGTTCCCCCCCAACGACGATGTCGTACATAATGCCGCCCAAGCTAAAGAATCCATCCAACGAGAACGAGAGATGCAAGTTTCGAAGCCAAATTGCTGCATAAATCGCAGCACCCAACATAGCTGCAGCAGCAAAATACAGGCTGAGCCGCAGGCATCGATCTCCCACTGAATCAAGAGCACTCTGATTCAGTCGGACTTCGGTGTTCTTCCACCCAGCGGGATCGACGAACAAGAATGCTCCTACCTGAAGGCAAGCTATCAGAACCAGTAACATCCACATGGATTGCGGAGAGATGTGATCCCGCGTCACGATCAGCGGCAAACCACTGTAGGCGGACCACATTAGTCCGACAAATGCGCTGGGAGCCAGCCAGCTGCCTTGGTATATGCGTGCGATGAGCGACAGTGCAAACAGCACACTCCACGGCAACCAGGGCGAAATTAATAAATGCATGAACACGGATTCTCAGTCACGAACGGATTTTCTCGATTCAGACGGCTGCTGCAGCTGATTTCTGGGCGGTGTGAACTGCTGGTTCCGATGTGTTCGTGGCGATGACTCTTTCGTAGAGATTCTCCATAATTCTTGCCGTTTGACTCCACTCGTACCGTTGTTTGACACGTTGCCTTCCTGCTCGCCCGAGACTGTCTCGCAGGCTTGGAGAGAGATACAACTTTTCGAAACATTTGGCAGCCGCCACTTCGTCATCTGGCGGAACCATCAAGCCGGTTTTCCCGTCCACGACAACCTCCGGCAAACCACCCACTTTCGACACCACTACTGGAATGCCACATGAAGATGCTTCAAGAATGGCCACCCCAAAGCTCTCGTTATCGGACAGAGCAGCAAATACGGAAAATGATCTGAGATAATCCGGCACCCGTCTGTGCGATACCTTACCTGCGAAATGGACCAAGCCCCCTAGGCCAAGATCGCGGGCAAGTTCCCTGTATTCACGCTCCAGGTTTCCCCCGCCGACAATTACAAGCTTAATGGGCCAATCGGAATGTTCATTGACCAGCAGTTTGAAAGCTTTCAGCAGGCAATCAATGCCGTACGATTTTTCCATGGACCTGACGGTACCTATGACAAATTCGTTCGATTGTTCCCATGTATTCGGAATCGAAAATTCATCGCAATCCACTCCGAAGGGCGTGATCAAGATGGGTTTCAACGTGTATTGCTTCGCCTCCCGCGCCATGTCCTGGCTCGTCGAACAAAGATAGTCCGCCGCGGCAAGATTTCGTCTCAGAAGCCACTTGTGAAGAGGAGACCTATGAGGGAATTCGTAGATATCACTGCCCCAAACCGAGACGATATAAGGATGAAATCCGACCAGACGGCCGAGCGTTCCGTAGCCGCTGGCGTAATGCGCGTGAACGATGGACGGCCGAATGTCGGCCACGAGCTCTCTAACTTGCCGGACTCCGCGAAAGTAATCCAGCTTGAAGGGCAAATTCTCTCGCAGTCGATGGACGTGAATTCCTTCGAGTAAGCCATCCCCCTCTCGGAGGGAAATGATGTGAACTTCGTATCCTCGTTGGTGAAAATGATTAGCCCACCGGACCGCGTGCAGCGCTCCTAGATTGGCAAGAAAGCAGATTCGTCCCAGCGTCATTGGCGGCAATTAATCCTTCCGGCAAATCATTATTTCAGTGCTGGGGCTCTCACTCATTAAGTGTGTCAGCGTCAGTTCAATGGGGTAAAGCACCGCTCCGTAAACAGATCCCAAAAGAGGCACGACATGAACGGGAGCCAGGAACGCTCGCCATACCGGCATGAGCCATGGCAAAGAAGAATCGATCGGCGCGTTCATCAGCACGAACATCGGCGCTCTCCGAACAATTTTAAGGCCGCTCTTTTGAACTGCGGCTTCTATGTCATTCAGCGAACGGCTCACTTGATGATCGGTCCGCCTAGCAGTGCCGTGTACAAAATTGTCAGAAAAAAAGAAATAGCCTCCCCGTTTAAGCAAGGTGGAAACATTTTCAATCGCTCTATTGAAGCGAGCATCGTCGGTGATGTGGAAAAGAACATCGAACGCCGAGACCACGTCGAATTCCGCGTTTCGGCCGCATTGGTCGAGAGTCTCCGCAATGTCGATTTGCGCGATGTCAAGTTCCGGGAATGTTTTCTTAAGCCGTTCCACCGCAACGGCCGCGACGTCGCTTCCCTTCAGCGAGCGCACGCCAAGGGCCCGCCACTGTTCGAGCCAGAACCCCGTTCCAGAACCGATGTCCAGAACACTTGCTCGTGATAATTCGATCGAAAGACTGAGGAGATGTCTTCGGAGAATCTCTCGCCGGACAGCATACAGCCAGTTGTTGTAACGCACGCCGTACCCAAGGTATCCGACACCCTGCAATCCCCAATGGCTTGCCAGACGTGCCTCCCAATAGGACCTATCTTTCGACCCGGCAACTTGGCGGAGCGAACCGACTCCCGTTTTTGGCGCAAGCGTGTTGGGTTCACTGAGCACAGTGGCGATGGGAATATTTCTCATTCAGTCGCAGCGCACGAGCCGAGTATTCGCAGGGTTTCAGCGCAGGATAAAAGACAAATCGTCAGGACGCTGGCGAGAAATGCCAGTAGCACAATGTACTGATTATTCTGCACGATGAATACTGCCAACGAGCCCACACAGAAGACTCCGAATCCGGCCAGGAGAATCACGGTGGTTACACCAAGTTCATGGAAGGCGTCAATCACGTTGCGCAAAACGGTGTAGAGACTATAAGGTATCGCCGCGAACACCAAAAGCCGAAGAATGCCGACACCCGCGGTAAAATCAGGCCCTAGATAGAGCCGCACCAGCATCTCGGCCCCGATCGCGATCCCCACCGCAAGGACACTCGAAAGGACCAGTGTTATTCTCGTCAGCAGCCAAACTTGTCGCCTCAGTTCCACGCCTTTTCCCGCGCTCAGCAGCGCGCCTGCTTTGGGAAGGAGAATGAGGCCGAAAGCAGAAAAGAATGAGCTGATGACGTTCAGCATTGAGATTCCGAACGCAACAAAGCCGGCCGCACGAATTCCGCTTTTGTGCGCCACGATTGCGGCAGGCAACGCAAATAGTGCCATTAGAATAAAGTCACCGGGAATCCGCTGCATCCCGAATCGCAGCAGTTCCACGGCTTGCACATGATTGTCTTCGGCCACTGCTCTCCACGGAGTAAACAGCAGAGCCACTGTTGCCACAGCGAATAGCGAAATCCCCAACGCAGAGAGCAGAGACTGGACGCTCTTGCCAAACAAAAGAAAAACAGCCACGGGTACGATCCCGAGATTCACAAACTGGAGAAGATTGGCGGCTCGCATCTCTAACATTCCCCGAAAATAGCTGTATACGATTGCATGCAGCGCCGATCCGGCGACGACCAGGCTGAGGGGCAAAATGATTGACGCGTATTCCCTCGATCCGAAGAATAGGTATGCCAGTCCAGAAGCAAACACATTCAACAGCACCACGCAAACTAGTACCGAGAGTCCGATACACCAGAGTGCGGCCCCAAGATAGCGAGATTTGGACGCCTCATCCCTTCGTCCGGCTGCGTTAGCCACATAACGTGGCAACCCAACAGCCAGCCCGAGAAGAACAACCGGATACACAATCGAAATCGTGCGTCTGGCGACTGCATATTCCGAGAATCCCGTACCTCCCAGAAAATGTGCTGCCAGCTTATACGTCAAAAGTTGGCACGCAAGAACTGTGAACTCAGTCGCAAAAGTGCTGCCGTACTCGCGCACGTGGGTGCCCAAATTCTCAGCAATCCAAGAAATGGGCGTACTCGCCGTCGCGCTCATAGACGACTGCCACCCGTCGGGCGCGCCAAGTACGAATGTAATGTATGGATTGAGATTACCAGGGACATTTGAAAGGATTTGCTTATACTCCCGAGGCTTTCCTACGCTGCTTCCAAGTCCGCTTCATCGATCTCTACTGACATTGACCTCATGATTAATTCCACAGACACGACAAACCGTGTCCTGCCTCTTCGTCGCAAGAGCATACCTTGGATTCCCGCGAGGGGACCGCTTCTCACTCGCACGCGTCGTCCTGCCGTAAGGAACGGATGTGGCTCCGCCGCAAGCTGTCGAGATAGTCCCGTTCGCAGAATTTCCATTTCGTCGCCCGGCAGCGCCGTCGGCAAGCCGTTGAATGCTACAAACCGTACCACGCTCGGAATCTGCAGCACCTTTAGACGGTCGCGGAGGGCGAGAGAAACAAAAACGTAGCCGGGAAAGAGAGGCAAATCCAAGGTGACGCGCCTGTCCTTCCATCGACGGACGCAACTATAGACCGGAAGAAAATGTGCCACGCTACGTACGTCGAGCTCCGCAGCGACACGCTTTTCATGGTTCGCGCAGGTATAGAGCGCGTACCACCGCTGATGAAGGTAACTGCTTGTCGCAGCCTCTTCTCGGCTTTGCCCGCGGCTCGTCTCAGCCCACACAAGTTCCATCGGTCTCCCTCTGAAGACAGCTTCGCCCCCTCGCCCACAGAGCGAAATACAACCTAACAATCTCAGTTACTATGACTTACAACTGTTTCGACGTATTTGCGTTATAACCCGTTGACTGACGATGAGTCAGCCGGTCCCAAACCTTATGTGTCGCCCAACGAGGTCCGTCGCCGTTTTCCGAAGCCCACGGGACCCGCCCCTTCAGCGTTTCAGAAATTTCACGCACGAGAATCTTGCGCGGGTCTTGCGGATCCACCTCGTTCCAACGCGTCGCCCCCAGGACCCAAATTACGGTCAACGCGAACCCAAGGAATGCGCCCATCAGCATGATCGACAGACGCGGAGGAAAAGACTTCTTCTCGGGCACCGTGCCAGGATCCAGGACCTTGACGCTCGGAGTCTCCTTCGCTTCTTCCACCTTGGCGAGCTCGTATTGTTGGGTCAGCAACTCGTAGACTGTCCCTTGAATTTTCGCGCGTTGATAGTAGTCCGCGTATTTCACGCCCAGCAGCGGCAGATTTTTTATGGAAGGATAAGGCATGTCACTCGACGAGGTCTGAATAGTGTCGTGCCCTTCGCCGGATTTGCTGTTGACCCCGCCCAATCGCTGAAGTTGCTTACGAAGCTCGTCAACGCGAGCGCTCAACGCCTGAACTCGTGGATTGTTATCGGTGTAGATGCGCCGGAGCCCTTCGAGTTGAGCTTGCGCGGCGACCATCTGACCTGCAATCGTGGCAGCCACGTCCAGCATCGCTTTTCCTTCCTGCTCGATGTCAAGCGTATTGTTTCTGCTGGAGAATTGAGCGAGCTGATTCGAGGCATCGTCCAAATCCTCTTTGACTACTTTGAGGCGCTCCTCCAAGAAAACCCTTTGTCGATGGGCAGCGGAAGTCGAGAGGTCGGTTACGAGCGAATTTAACTCATCCACATACGCGTTCGCCAGCCCGGCGGCTCGCTGAGGGCTACGGTCGGTAACGCTAATAGTAATGATCCCGCTCTTCCTATCTTCCGTTATCGAGGTGTTTTCATCCAGCTTCGCCCGTGCGTCAGCGACAAGCCTTTTTCCATAAACTTTCCTCAAGTCGAACCGCTCGATGACACGATCCTCGGAGGTCTGGCTTCGCAGGACACCTACGAATAGTGCGCCGGTAGTCTTCAAGCCCAGTAGGTCACCCGCCATCGACCCTAAACCATTGCTGCCCTTTGCCGCGAATGCAGCCATCATGGCCATACCGGACGAGGACTGAGTATCAGGAGGCATGAGCTGCGTCGTTGATGTGTACGATTTCGGAATCAGGAATGCGATCAAGGTCGATACGACGAGGCCAATTACCGTCATCTGAAGGAACAATCGGCGACGATCCCAAAATACACGTAGCCGATTGGCCTGCCGCTCGCGGGAATCCTCCAGCGACACAGGAAGCAACGAATCATCTCCGCCGATCGGCTGTGGAGTTAAGTCCCGCTCGGGTACCAATTCTGGCTCCGTTTTTGTGCCGGTCTGTGTCATTCCCTGGACCTTAGTGTTCGCGTCTCGCTTCCGGAGTAAAACCCATCTCAAGAATCGTCGTAAAATTCCGCCGTACCCCATGGAACAATATCGGGTAGTGCGAAATGTGCTCGTACTGAAGCTGGCCCTTCATGTAAAACCTGGAATTCGAATAAAACGAATTACTCAGACTGTAATCCTGCCAAGCGCCTCCGCCCGGTATGAATGCCCGATCCACAGAGCTGTTTTTATACTGGAATTGCAACGTGTTAGTGGGCGAGAGCCAGTAGGTTAACCACCCCTGATATGCTTGGCCGTCGCGTCCCACGACATTCCCAATCAGATTGCCACCGCTGGTATAACCATCATGATAGTTAGAATTCCAGTAGTTCAAGTTCCCCATGTTGCCTTGTCCGTCTACGCCAGGCCATCCGGGCGACTGGGTCGACGTCGCTTCGATGTGAAGATCGAGTTTGGGTATTCCGGGAATTCGGGTGATAAAAATGCCGGGCCGAAAGGGGTTCTTTGGCGGGTTAAAGAAAGGGACAGGGTCATCGTCTGCGTAAAGCTCGCCGTAAAACACCAGATAGTTTCGAACCTTGGGAACATTAAATGTCCAGTCAAAGCTCGTGTGACTATCACCTGGCACCGAGGACGTGCCACCCGTGGCCTGTTGGCCAAAAAAGCTGTGAATGAAATTGCCAGGAGTCAGCGGGGTACCTCCGCGTCCCCCAATTGTCACAGTGCGCCCGAAGCCGAACTCAAGGTTTGGCAGAGGCTTAAAATTGATCTTGTTGCCGTAAATGAATGGGTGTGGAATAAACGTACCGCCCTCAAGCTTGCCGATAAATTGATCAACGCGGAGAGGCCCGAGATACTTTAGAAAACCCGGCATGCGTAATGGTTCTGAATTGACCATGCGGACCATGTCGATTGGCTCGGCGTTGTCACTCCACAACAACGAGCCGCCCAGGCCCGGAGCCCAGGACAAGCTCTGCTTCCCGACTAGAATCTGCCAATTGTCCAAATTTACGCCAATATAGGCGTCTAGCAATCGTAAGCGGTTGACAGGGTTCACAGGAACTGCTGGCGGTTCGGGGACAAAATCGCGGAGAGCGATAATGACGCGCACAGCTTCCGATGGTACCGGCGCCGAGGGCGCATGTTGGAATTCCGCGCGCACGTAGATCGCGATGGGCCCTGCTTCCGCGCGGAATGAACCGCCCGCCTGACCATTTGTCCCACGCTCGAACGGTCGGCCAAAATCGTAAGATACCGTCTGTCCAAAGTGATAGCCATCGGTTAGGGCCGGCCCACTGATCGAAACTGCTCGCGCGTAAACGGAGTCGACATTCGCCCCAAGATTTCGACCTCCATCCAACAACCCAATTTCACGAGAAAATTCTAGTCGCAAGCGGATCTCTAGGGCTCTCGCTTCGGCGCTCAGAGGCCCGGCAGTTTCCAATTCTTCGCTAGCCTCTTCGATGAGACGAGCGCATTCCATGCGAGTCCAAGGACTCAAGCCCGCGATTTCGGTGTGAACGTAACCGAGCCCAGCGAGCCTGTTCAACGCTGGATATACCCAGCTATCCAATGGAACGAAGGTGGCGCCCATGCTTTGCCGCGGTCGGTCCCGTTCAAGGTAATCGCGAGATTCGGCAAACGTTTCCCAAGAGGAGCCGCCAAGTTCGGAGTCGTGATGTTGACGGTAAACAATTTGGCCCGAGAGCCATCCGATTGCGCTTCCGACTAAAACGTCCGTGGGAAAATGCTGCTTGGCGGTCAGGCGAGAAACGCTTACAGCCGAGGCCATCCCGTAGGCCATAAATTCCGTGAGAATGCCGGGATATTCGTGAGCCACAACACCTGCAATAGACCACGCTGCCGCAGCATGCTCCGAAGGAAATCCATCGCCACCCTTCCAGAAATTTCCATTGAAGTCGTCGGTAAGAGGACGTTCGCGCCCCAAGCTGTACTTCAGCGCATAAACCGCAGCGAGGCTGTCCGCCGCCGCCTCGGCTGCTAAGAATCCAGTCTCCTTTTTATGATCATCGTGGGTCACTTGCCCCCAGAGATACAAGCCCCCTGCCAGTCCACCCATCGCGCCAAGTCCATAATTCGAAAAAGTGTTGCTATCATTCAACCGACTTGTAGAACTTGAAAGGTGCTTGCTGAACTCGGTATCTGTCCCAAGCGTACCAGCCATGGCGAGACCGAACGGCATAAGCCAATTGGCATCCGAGAGTCTAAGCTCTGCAGGGCTCGACCAAATCCCTTCCTGATCACGAAGGAATCGGCCGAACAAATGCAACCCAAACGAATTGTCATAGTCGGACGATTTCGCCGGTGCGACGTTCAGTTTGCGTGCAGAATCCAAGTTCGAGCTCGATTCCGTGTCCGTTTTCTCCGACTGAGACGACCCCTCCGCCTGATTTTCTTGCGGCCTGGCATAGCAAATCCCGCTAAGAGCCTCTGGCGCTACCAGCAAAAAAAATGTGAGCAAAATGTTACCTCGGGCTCGCTTCATTCCTCGATCTCGCTAGTAATGAGCAGCAATGAATGCCGTGCTGGCTATCGAGGATGCTACCTGGGCTGCCAAGAAAACCAGCTGCCACTGTATGCCGCCGCCGATTGCTCTCTCCGGAACCACTACCGTGTCTCCCGGCCGCAACGTGGCATTCAGCGAATCTCCACTCCACAAACTCTCATTCGTCCCTATCACTGAGCCGTCTGCCCGGATCACGAAGACTGCCTTCTTATTGGCGAGCTGCGTCGGTCCTCCGGACTGGCGGAGGTACCATTGCGCGCTCTTTCCCGGACGGTACCCGACGGCGGTAGGATTATAGACTTGACCAGTGACCATAACGTAACTCGGTTTCTTAGGAATTACGAGCGTGTCTCCAGCTCTGACTTCCACGTCCGACGGTGTATCTTTCCATTCATTGATTTCCGGCGAAATCCGTATGGCAACTCTGCCCAAAGGAGGCGTGGCACTCAATTGCTCAAGCGTCGTCTGCCATTGGGCCAGCGCCATGTCTTTGGCTTTTTTCTTATCGGGTTCCGTATCGGGCAAGAGCTGAAGGTTTGACCGAACGTCATTAACACGCACAATCATTTGATCCCGGTCCCTCGCTTCCAATTCGCGGACTTGCACTCGCTGCAGCATCACTCCATAGGGGTAAGCGTCCGGCTGAAATCCGCCTGCGCGTTCCACGATTGAACTCAGGCGTTCTCCTGGGCGAATTCCATATGTTCCCGGATATTTCACCTCACCTTTAACGCTAATGGAGGCGCCGAGGTCGTTCCATCCCGGAAGCTGCCGTATCGTCAAAACATCGCCGTTGTGCACGGTGATGTCGGCCTTCTCGTCGCCAGAAAGCGCGGCCGATATCGCAATGGTCTCCTGCTGCGAAGTTAACGACGACTCGTTCGGATATGCAAAATGCGTCAGGTCAGCTGAACCCGTGTCGGCGCTGGGTTTCAGCCCACCTCCCACACGAATCAAATCCGCCGCTCTCATGTTTGTTGTGAGCGGGTAACGCCCCGGCCTGGCTACTTCTCCTTGTATGTATACGGTCGCAGGTTCAACCGCATCTGGATTGCGATGAATTAGCAACCGATCACGCGGCTGGAGGAGAATATTCTCGTTCGGATCGCCTGCTAGAGCCTGGCTGAGATTTACGCTGAATATCTTGAATTTCCCATCAGGCAAATACCGGAAAAGCTGGGCGTCTTCGGTTTGTGCGTCCGGCGCAAGTCCGCCAGCCAAATGGACTGCGTCACCGAGTCGAATTTGGCCGGCGGTCCTATAGGTTCCCGGCCTTCTCACATCGCCCCATACGGAGACCGTTGGCGGGTTTTCAAAATCGTAACGACTAAAGATTCGGATCGTATCCATCGGACGAAGGATCGGAGCCTGCGAAGGGTTGGCAAAGGCGTCCGCAAGATCAAAACTTTCTACGGTGGGATGAAAATCTGGAGCGTTGAGGCGAATGATTTCGGCGTATTGGGTGGCTGGCTCCGGTAGAAGCTCCTTGTAGGACGCGATGACTTCGGTGACGCGCATGTTCTCACGATACGAATAGCGTCCTGGACGGATCACATGGCCATCGAGAAAGATCACGTCCTGGTTGTAAGGCGCGATCGGGAATATTCTGACGCGATCGCCATCGTGAATCTGGAAGGCCTCAAGTTTCTCTGTCACCCCGGACGAATCATCTCCGTCAGGAATATCTAGGCTCAACATTGTCTGCTTGTCGTGCGCCACAAGACGTTGAATTTCAATGTGGCGAAGCGCAGCAGTGGGGAGAAGGCCTCCAGCGAGTTCGAGCACGCTCGCCAGGTTCTTCTCGTCCTTTAGCTCATAGATCGCTGGGCGACGAACCATCCCTTCAACGGTTACTTGCGCGCCAATCGGAGGAACCATGACGGTGTCGCCGTTGTCTAGGCGCACCATGTCGCCTTTTACCCCGTGCAGAAGCAAGTCGTACAAATCCACTTCCTCAACGAGCTGATTTCCCCGGAAATGCTTGACAATCCTCAGCGATCCTTTAGGAGTGGGTCCTCCGGCAGCAAACAGCGCATTGAGTGGTGTGGAGAGCGAACTGATGTCATACGCCCCCGGATTCGCCACATCTCCGACCTCATAAACGCGGATCGTCCTCAGGCGGGCGAGCGAGACCTCAGCAGATACATCGCGGATTTGCGTCCTCAGAATCTGCTGCAAGTTCTGCTGGACGTCAGCGAGACTCTTTCCGCTGACGAGAAGAGGTCCAGCCTCCGGCAAGCTGATCCGACCTTCCCGATCTACGGTCCGGAAAAATCGTTGAGATACTCCACCCCAGAGATCGATAGACAGACCATCGCCGGGTCCCACTACATAGTCAGGGCCAGCCGGAAGGTCCATTGGAATTAGCTGAGGATCCCGTATTCCGTTCTCGAAGACTTCCGACCCAAATCGCCTGGGCGTCGTCGGGCGAGCGACCGCCTGAACATACATGTCGTACAGAGAGGGAATATCAGCATAGGGGCTCTGCGCACGGGTCATTTCAGCCGGTTGATAAAGCGCACTTCGTTGATTTCGTCGCGCCGATGGAACAACCGGAGACATACCCGGCGGGACGTACATATCCATCTCGCGGCCCATGACTGGGTTCGAGTTGGCTCCCGTGCTGTTCGCTCCACCGTTAGCTATCCCATACGATCTTGAAGCGTCACGAGTGGTCCCATTCGTGCCGGACACATCGTTCAAACCTACATCCGTCTGCCCGTCCAACCGGTTCGCGACTTGCTGGAGCCTTGAAGACTCTCCATCTTGATCTCCAGCAAAATTAGAATCGAAGGTGTTAGAGGATTGGTTTGTCTGCCCCCGGTCTCCTGAGTCGAGCGGGGGATTGAGTTCCGGGTTTCCACCCGTTCGCATGAGCTGAGTCTGATCCGCAGTACGTTCGCCAGGTCTGGGTGTGCTCGGCGGATTCTGCGGCTTATCGGGAGAATTCCACTGGGGCACGCCGAACTCGGAATCGTGCTGGTCCTGCCCCCTCATCAATGAGGAGTTTGTCTGCGCGGCGTTGCAGTCTGGATTTGACTGCGCACCGCAGGACTGAGCGTTGCGGGAGTTGCGAAAATCCCGCGTCCGTGCCATCGATAACTCCTCTTCTTGCCTTTGCGCAAGCCATTTGGTTCGCTCCAGGATCATAAGCTCGCGTTCCTTACCGAGTTCTGAATCGGGATTCACTTTTGGCAAAAGATATCCATACCGCTGAACAAGAATAGTTGCGGCAGCGCGGAATTGGCTATCGGTCTCCAAGCGTTCGAAAATGGCATCGTTCGTGAGGTCGGAGTCGCTGACGACTTGGCCGTGATCGGTCGCATCCTTCGCGATCCAGCGTCTCAACTCCACTAGAAGCCCAGCGTCTTTGAGCAGCACGATTTTCAGGTCGGCGGCTGACGCAGCCACTCGACTCAGATTGTCACGGCCGAGGTCTGAGCCCGGCATGGAAGCAGGGAGTTGATTTTGCGCCGAGGTCGCCAGGCATCCGAACAAGACAGCGATAAAAGCGCATGCAATTCGTGGAATGCGGCTTCTCGACGCCCGAACTATCTCCAAGTTCGTCGCCGACACTTGACGATTCGTGGTGGTCATTGCAGCCTGCTCATGGGCTGAGCTCTTTCGCGAATCGCACTGAGCACTCCTGCTTCGGAGCATTCGATCTGATTCGACTCTATGTGCAGCGAGGTCCAATAACATATCGAACTATTGCGATCCGATGAGATGGCGATGATTCGAATTTGGGGGAAGCTTCGCAATATCGATTGGCACACGCTTGAGAGACGATTCGATTTTTCGAGGGCCACGATTAGAAGATCGGGGCGTGCTACTTCCACCGCCTTTGACATTTCAATTTCCTCTTGAATCTCACCTACTATCTCGATGTCGGGCTGATCAGCAATCGTCGCCATTACGAGTTCACGAATCAGCCTGGGCCGGTTCGCCAATAACACTCGAATGGGGGTCATTAGGGATCTCCGCGGGGTTCGCTCATGAACCCGACACTATTAGAGAAACGAACTTCAGGGGAAGGTTCAATTACGATTCCAATCGAGAGGACGTCCTCAGTCCCATGAGGGACTACGAGCGGCCCATCGGAGTACCGGGCCGTACTCATACACCTAGGTCCAATTCACATCCGGTACTACATTCCCAGAAGCTGTGCTTCGCAAGCTTCGGACACATCCAGGCGGTCGTCTACCCCGAGCTTCCCAAGAATGCGATGGACGTGGTTTTTGACCGTCTGCTCAGACAAAGTTAGACTAGCAGCAATTTGTTTGTTGGTTAAACCACGTGCAATCAAAGGGATTAGCTGCTGTTCGCGGCTTGTTAGACCGATGCTCGACTTGGCCCGCCTATTAGGATATCGGGTCGCCACAACAGCGATATACTCGAAGAGCAGACGAATATAGTGGGGCGGACAAATCGCCTCTCCTTGCCCGACTGCGCGAATGGCCGCGATCACGTCACTCGCCGAAGCATCATAAAGCACGTATCCCACGGCTCCGCGACGAATCGCTTTCAAGAAATGCTTCGGATCGTCAGGCATTGCAATGAGGATTCGCTTGATGTGCCGCTCTGCAACACTTCGGTTTGCGGCCGATATTTCTTGTTCCGGGAGCAACTGCAGTGAATCAAGGACAACGACATCCGGGATTGATTCCGCAATTTCCTTTTCGGAAATGAAAGTTTCAGGCTGGACATGGAGGACTTCAATGTCGCTTCTCTTCTGAAGTATCCGTGCAATCGATTCTCTCGCCAGCCGGTTCTGGCACTGCAAGACAACTCCGATTTTCTTCTCCACGGCGATCCTCAGTCCCACGTGAATGGTATAGTACACTTCGATCAACTAATCCATATCTATAATCACTACTTAATCAAATACTGTTTGCAGTATACTGCACATTCCCATTTAGGGAATATTGGCGAACCCATGGATGCGAACAACCGCATCGCAGACCGTCAGCCCCACTAAACTGCGGGTTGCGCCTACTCGCTAGGAGTTACCTAGAGGATACTAGTTTGATGATTTCGCAGACATATGGTTACCAGGACCGAGGCACTCGTTAGAACCGTCGCCACCATTCCGAAAGTGGCCGAATCTCGCACAACTTGTCGCGCCGCGTGGCGGCATAGTTGCGGCAGTGTTCACACGTTCATAACATTGCATTAACAAACACTCAGTAGCTTCAGTGCGCCTAGCTAGGATCCCACAGCAAAAAGGAGCGGCAAATGTCCAAACAAGCGGCGGAGCACCATCATAAGGCGGCCGAGCATCATGAACACGCTGCGCGCCACCATCGCGAGGCGGCCAAGCACCACGAATCAGGCAATCACGAAATGGCGGCTCATCATGCACACACCGCCCAAGGCCATCTGCACCACGCGACGCACCACTCCACCGAAGCGGCAAAGTTGCACACAGAACATCACGGTCACAAGACTAAGGCTGCCGGCCAGTAGTTCTTATATTTGGAGATGTGAGCGCCATCTCGAGACGGATGGCGCTTGCGTATCCGTTTCCTAAACGCCACATAGCGCGCGTAAACTTACAAATTCCAAGCTCACGAGGTGTTGGATGGCAACGGGGACAACCGCTCTAGACGCAAAGATTGGAGCAGGGCCAGGACGAATCGGGATGCTCGTCTTCGGAGTCGCTCTCGTAATCGGTTTGATTTACGCGGGGGGACATCTGCTGTCCGACCTTTCGCAGATGCATGCCACGTCCGTCGGTCCTTACGTCTTGCTTGGCGTCGCGCTTCTGATCGCTCTGGGATTTGAATTTGTAAACGGCTTCCACGACACCGCGAACGCTGTGGCCACCGTGATTTACACCCATTCTTTGGAGCCGCACGTAGCTGTCGTTTGGTCCGGAATATGGAATTTCATCGGTGTAGTGCTCTCCAGCGGAGCCGTTGCTTTCGGCATCGTTTCACTCCTCCCCGTGGAATTGATTTTGCAGGTCGGAAGTAAGGCTGGATTCGCGATGGTCTTCGCTTTGTTGGTCGCAGCGATTATCTGGAACCTGGGCACATGGTATTTCGGCCTGCCGTCTTCCAGTTCTCACACCCTGATTGGCTCTATCATCGGCGTCGGCATCGCAAACCAATTGATGTCGGTCAAGTCGGGAACCAGCGGCGTAGATTGGGGACAGGCGGCGAACATTGGAAAGTCTCTGGTGCTTTCGCCAATCGTTGGGTTCGTCGTCGCCGGCGGGTTGCTGCTGCTGATGCGGAAGCTCATTCCCAATAAGGCGCTCTACGCTGCTCCGGTTGGAGACGCGCCACCCCCCTTCTGGATTCGCGCGCTTCTCGTCACGACTTGCACCGGCGTGAGCTTCTTTCACGGTTCCAACGATGGCCAAAAGGGCATGGGGCTCATCATGCTCATTCTGATCGGCACGGTTCCGACAGCCTATGCCGTGAACCATGCCGTCACCTACAGCCAGTCGCAGGATTTCGTTGCGGTCTCAGTCCAGACCGCGGAAGTGCTGGGCCACTACGTTTCTTCCAGCGCAGTAATCGGCGATCCCCGGGACGAAGTCACTGACTACATTCGCTCGAAACAGTTCACGCCGAACACCATGCTCGCGCTGCGCGAGCTTGTGAATGGAATCGGCACAGAAATTTCCCAATACAAGGAACTCAAGGGAGTCCCACAGGATAAGGTTCGCAACTTCCGCAACGACATGTACGTCGTAAGCGAAGCCCTGCGATTAATGAAGAAAACCAAGCAGCCACAGTTTTCCAGCGCCGATGCCGCCGTAATAGAAAATTACAAGAAGCACATCGATAACGCCACCAAGTTCATCCCGACGTGGGTGAAAGTCGCGGTCGCGATTGCGCTGGGACTCGGTACGATGATCGGCTGGAAGCGTATCGTCGTTACCGTGGGAGAGAAGATCGGTAAGGAACACTTAACCTACGCTCAAGGAGCCGCTGCGGAAATCACGGCCATGGCTACTATTGGAGCTGCCGACGGATTCGGGTTACCCGTCAGTACGACGCACGTGCTTTCGTCCGGTGTAGCAGGCACTATGGCAGCCAATCATTCCGGTCTGCAATGGGGCACCGTAAAAAATCTAGCAATGGCGTGGATACTTACGCTTCCTGCGTCTATCTGTCTGGCGGCCGGTCTCTTCTGGGCTTTTACCAAGTTAAGCAGTTAAATTGCAGGCGGTTGCGCACACGCGGTTGCCCGTTTGCCTCGGGAAGAAGCACATGACGCTGGCCTGAGCAAATATTCACAAACTATTACTCGTCAACAATCTTCCATTAACTTCGCTGGTTCAGTGTCCCTTGGGATTTCCTTTCTCTTCAAATCCAAATTCACAAGGAGTGCGAATGACACTGAAACACGTTCTGTCTGAGTCGCTGCACTACATGCGCGCGTGCTTTGTCGCGTTAATGATCTTCCAATTCGGCGTCGGAGGCTTCCTGGCCGCTCCAGCGTACGCCAACGGTCGGAATGGTAATGATCATGGCAATGGCAAAGGATCCGAAACTGAGAGCCCCATTAAACACGTCATCGTTCTGATTGGCGAGAACCGCACCTTCGACCACCTCTTCGCCACCTATAAGTCGCCCAGCGGCGAACCGGTGAAAAACCTGCTATCGGAAGGGATCATCAATGCCGACGGAACACCCGGCAAGCACTTCGGTAGAGCGGCTCAGTTTCAAGCCGTTGCACCGTTTAACACCGAGTACTACATCCACCTGAATAACAACGAAAAGGCTCCTTATACTACGCTGCCCGAACCGAGCCTGAATTTTTCGCCGAGCCCCGTCACCGGTGAGCCGCCTCCGTTTCCCGTCGCAGATCTCCCGCTTCTGGGATTCATCGAGCCGTCGCTCGAAACCGCCGATCTGGTTCTGTTGACCACCGGCGCGTCTGGGGCCGAACAAACAGCCGAGTTTCTCAATCCTGTAACTGACGAAATTCTGGATGCCGACACGCGAGTGGCGAATTTCAATAAACTGCCAAACGGACCCTTCCCGCTGACGGGCAACCCGACAACCACGCCCCCGGGAAACACTCTGCCATACGACTCCTACACCGGCGACACCACGCACCGGCTCTTCGAGATGTGGCAACAATCCGATTGCGACATCCGCAACGCGACCTTCGAAAATCCGTCGGGGTGCTTGAGCGACCTCTACCCCTTTGTCATCTCCAACTATACGAGTGAACCGGATCCCGAAAGCTTTGTCACGCCTGGCCTCGTTGATGACAATGGCGAGGGCAACTCCATGGGGTTTTATAACATGCAGGCTGGAGATGTGCCGGAGTTGAAGAAGCTGGCCGACCAGTATTCCATGAGCGACAATTACCACCAGGCCGTCATGGGCGGCACTGGCGCCAACCACATCATGATGGGCTCTGGCGACGCGTTCTTCTGGTCCGACGGCAATGGCAACCCGACGGTACCGCCGGCGGGAGTGATCGCTAACCCGAATCCAATCCCGGGCTCCGACGACCAGTACATTGTGGATCTCTTTTTCAACGGCGATTTCGCGAACTGCGCCGATCGCACACAACCCGGGATTGCGCCCATCCGAGACTACCTGGCTACTCTGTTCTACCATCCGAAGCCAAACTGCCAGGCTAACCACTACTACTTGGTCAACAATGAAAACCCCGGGTTCTTGCCAGATGGAGTGGTGGACACAGCGGGTATTGCCAAGGGGGCCTCTATCCCGCCTGTGAACGTCCGCACGATCGGCGAGGCGCTCAATGAAAAGGGCATCTCTTGGGCTTACTACGGCGGAGCATACAATGCCGCAGTCGCGCTCGCGCAGGATCCCACCAGCACCAATCCGCTGGTTCAGATTGGGAAAGCCTACTGCAACATCTGCAACTTCGAATCGTATACCAACGCGATCATGGGCGACTCGGCGCAACGGGCCGCGCATATCAAAGACACCATCGACTTCTTCAACTCCGTGGACGACAGCACGCTTCCCGCGGTGTCGTTCGTGAAGCCCGACGGCCTGCTGGACGGCCACCCGGCCTCATCGAAATTCGATCTGTTTGAAGCCATGGTGAGGAAGATCATGGATCACCTTCAGGCGAACCCCGAACTTTTCGCCTCGACGGCACTGATGATCACCTTGGACGAAGGCGGCGGCTACTATGACTCCGGCTACATCCAGCCGCTCGACTTCTTCGGCGACGGGCCCCGCATTCCTATGATCGTCGTCTCCCCATTCAGCACCGGCGGCCACGTCAGCCACGTTTATTCCGACCACGTCTCGGTCTTGAAGTTTATCGAGCGCAACTGGAAGCTGAAACCACTCACAGACCGGAGCCGCGATAATTTCCCGAACCCGCATGTGAAAGATGATAATCCTTATGTGCCGGTCAACAGCCCGGCCATCGGCGATCTCTTCGACCTGTTCGACTTCGGACATGGCCACAACCACGACGAGTAAAACCCCCAGGGTGCGTGAAGCGGCCTTTTAGGCTACCCGCGCACCTTGGCTAAGGACTGGCGCTAAACCTGAGGCCGACCATGGACTATAAGCGGTCGGCCTCAGTCATTCCACTCCATGCGACCCAGCCTGTTTTTCCGGTCTCCCTCGTTCCAAAACGTCTTGAGATCCTGCCTCCGTTCACCGCGACCAGTGCTACATTTCTAGTGGCGTGGCTCTTTGGGGATTGGCTGTCCACTCGCGTGGACCTCGACCTCCACGATGTCGCTGGCGTGAAGAAGAAAAGTGCTGGCGCCCTTGATACCCCACTGAACGTAAGGGACGGAAAAGTGTGTGGATGCCTGAATCTTCCCGCCAGCGGGCGGTTGAACGGTGAACGTCATCGTGATGTCGTGATCCTGCCCGTGAATTCGAAAGACGCCGGACACCTCCACTTGCGAAGTGCCTTGCGGGTTCACGGAGCCTTTTACATGCTGCGGTGTGAAAACGATCTCCGGATATTTCTGGCTCTCCAGAATTTGCTGATGCATCTTCTTGTCGCGGCTTTCGTTGTCGCTGTCGCCGCTCGTAGCGTCCACGACGATTGCCCCGCTTGCTTTCCCCGTAGCGGGATCAAAACTGATATGGCCGCTCTTGAGCTTAAACGTCCCATGAACGGCGTGCAGTGTCGTATCGAGCGTGAATTCGATCGTAGTTTGCGCAGGATCCAGGTCGACAGCTGATTCTTGAGCCTGCGCTGTTGAAACCGAGAAAACAAAGATCGCAAAGGCCAGCGCCGTGTACAAAACGCTGGACGCCGATCTCATAACCATCCGCAAAGGACGGCTTCGCATGAAACCGCTCATAGCATCGGGAGTGGGGACAACAGGAAGACGCGCCATTTTTTCGAGCGAAATCAAGCTCGCAGTACTTGCCATCCAAGGCCCAACACTTCCCTCGTCTTCAGAGTTTCCTGCGCGGCTTCAGCCATATGCGCGGACATAATTTTCGAAAATAACGCGGGGTTTCCGGCGAACAGTCGAAGCACCTTCCGCCTCAGCCACGTGCTCTGGTCCATCAGCAGCAGCAACCGCGTCATTCGCCATGGCGCTCTGGAAATTTCACGATGTGCAATTTCGTAATAGCCCAGATCCTCGCGCGCAAAAGCTTCCGCCAGAGTATTCGCCTGCTGAAATGCGAGGCTTAGGCCCTGCCCGCTAATTCCGTCAACCGTAAAGGAGGCATCGCCTACCAGCGCCACGTGCCCACTCACCACGCCACGAGCGCGCCCCAGAGCGGTTAGGCCTCCCAACTCTCCCGTGAGAGGACGCGCACCTTTCAGACGCTCCGCAACTTCTGGGAAATAGGCTAAGGCTTGGTCAATTCTCAGCTGTGGATCGTGCGATAGCAGCGCCACGCAAATTTCATCGCTGCCCGTCGGTGTCAGAAATATCTGGCAGCCCGGTCCCCAGTGGACTTCAACCAGATCCGTCCAGGGGACGACCGCGTAATGACGCGAGAATCCAAAACGCGCAAGTCGCGGCCATCGTGGACTGAGATTCGCCCATTTCCTCACCGTGGAATTCTGACCATCGGCGCCGACGAGCCACTTGCATGGGAAATAAACGCCGCCAGCCTGCGCGCCTTGCCTGTCAAAACCCGTTACTCGTGTGCCCCAGTGGAAAGACACGCCCAGTTGGGACGCCCGTTCCACTAAAATCCGGTGAAGCTCGGCCCGGCGCACTCCATATCCCGTCCCTCTCGCGATTCTTGCGCTGGCTGAGAATTCTTCATCTGAAAAGCGAATGCCGCGGAACGGAAATCCGGCACGGGAATCTAAATGAATTCCGAGACTCTGTAGATTTACAACGGCAGTGGGCAATAACCCTTCGCCGCAGGCTTTTTCAATCGGGGGTTTTCTGTAGTCTAGGACCGTTACATGCAGTCCCTTTAAGCTCGCTGCAATCGCGGTTGCGATCCCAGCCGGTCCCGCGCCAATAACCAGGACGTCCGCGCGCTTGGCCACCCTTGGCCGCCTTTCACCATCGTAGAAGTACCAGTTCGGAACAAAAGCCCGGTCCCATCGCCGCCAATATGCTCAGCGAGCCAGGCTCCGGTCGCCGGTTCATATAAACGTCCTCAAGGACAAGCAACACCGACGTCGAGGAGATGTTGCCGACCTTGCGCAAACATTCCCACGATGCCGCCAGATCCTTTTCGGATAAGCCCAGTGCCGTAGCCGTCGCTTCCAGCACCTTTGGACCGCCGGTATGCATCACCCAGGTTTTGATGTCGCTGCGCTTGTGGCCTTGCTCCGCCAGAAACGCATCTACATCTTTTCCCAGATGCTTCACAACCGTGTCCGGGACTTCCGGCGATAATACGATGCGGAAGCCCTTTTCCGAGATGTCCCAGCCCATCACCCGTTCGGTGTGGGGGTAGAAAATCGATTTCGTCGCAAGAATCTCCGGTCCGTCGGACTTCCTGTCCGATCCCACCACGATAGTCGCCGCCGCGCCGTCGCCAAACAGCAACGCCGAAATCAAGTGCGCCATCGACAGATCGTCCCGCTGGAGCGTCAGCGAGCACAGCTCGATAGACAATAGAGCTGCCGCTTGATCCGGATAGCCGTGTACGTAATCCGCAGCGCGAGCAATGCCCGCCGCGCCCGCCACGCAACCTAACCCAAAGATCGGTACTCGCTTAATGTTCGTCGATAGGCCGATGCGATTTACCAGCCGTGCATCAATCGAAGGAGCAGCGATTCCGGTTACAGACGTAACGTATATCGCGCTCAGGTCTTTCGGCTTCAGCCCCGCGCCATGAAGCGCTTTGCACAACGCCTTTTCTCCCAGTTCGAGCGCATGCTCGATCCACGCGTTATTCGCCTGGCCCCAGGTCGTTAGACCCGTATAGAAATCGATTGGACGAACTAGATACCGGCCTTCTACCTTCATGCTCTCATCAAGGCGATCGAGAATCGCTGGATTCGGCAACCGGTGCCGCCAATCCTCTTTGAGCGCTTCGGTCAACACCTGCTGGTCGTAGTAATGTTCTGGAAAGGCACTCGCAACGCTGGCAATCCTCATCTAGTCTCCCCTCGGTTGTTGGCGTGACTGGGCATAATACCCCGACTCGGAGCAATCTCCCACGTCGATTTGTATTTTTCGTTGTTCCTTATAAGAACAGTGAACACGTGCGGGGCGAGATCGTTCCGCCTGTCTGCAAAAAATCAACAATCGATAGGCTCGACGCAGACTTCGATAAATGAATGCCGCGCAATCACTAACCCACTTTACCAGATTACGGCTGAAGTTCTAAGCGGATGAAATTTTTTTGGCGAGAGATACAACGCGTTCCCGTTTAACCCTATCGAACGCAGTACGCCGCTAAATCTGCATCGAAGGAAAAGCTCTCTTGTCTGTACTGCAGAAAAAAGAACCCCAGGCCTGGGGGCGCAGGCCTGGGGCGGGGGTTGAGGGGCATTGGGCCGGGGAAGCTTGGTTGAGCTAGGAACGGCTAATAATTCCAGCGTCGCAAAAACAACGTCGCTCTGAAAACTATTTGAACTCCCACTACCAAAATCGTGTCGCGCAACGCCGCCAGCCGGGCACTCATCTGCGTATCCTCCGAAGATCCCGGGAAGGCCAGCGCGCTTGCCATGTCCTCGCCTTCAGCCAGACTATCGTTTGTCAGCGCACTCATGCCGCTCCCTTAGTTGACTAAGTAAACCGGGTTGTCGTGTTCCACTGCGACAACCATCGATTTGAAGATGTCTATGTCCCAGCTGTCGGCAATCCGCAGGCGCACCATTTCGTTCGTTTCAGACATCAATCGCCCGCGCAATGGCACCCTCATAGTCCCTGCTAACACTCGTAGTATCACTGGTTGGCCCATCCAGACTGCGTATCCGCCTTCCACGATGTCCCCCTTCCGATGCTTGCCTCGTACACCTGCATCTTCGGACAGGGAACCGGGGTGGCCAATGGTACAGCGGGCTATAGCTTGTAGGAGGAAAGTACTAGCGCATCCCGGCTCGCGTGCGAAGGGTTTCTGCTATTGTATTTAGAGCGTCTTACGTCCGGCTTGGACGAAGCTACTGGAAATTATCTAGATGATCGAATTTTTGAAGGAAATTTTGGCGCGGCTCTACGACATCCGCGGCCTGCTTACCTGGGGCGGCACGCTGATGGTTTGCATCATCGTGTTCGTTGAAACCGGAATGTTCGTGGGTTTCTTTCTGCCCGGCGATTCCCTGCTGGTTACGGCTGGGGTCTTCGCCGGCGCCGGAAAACTGCAATTGGCCTGGCTGCTTTCGCTGGTCACACTCTGCGCCATTGCGGGTGACCAACTGGGCTACCTGATTGGACGGAAGGCGGGCCCGGCTTTGTTCCGCCGCGAGGATTCCCGATTTTTCAAGAAACACCATCTTGCGCGAGCCCACGAATTTTATGAGCGGTACGGCGGTAAGACCATCATCCTCGCGCGATTCGTCCCGATCATCCGAACCTTTTGTCCCCCCGTAGCAGGCGCGGCTGGAATGAAGTATTCGAGCTATCTCCTCTACGACATCGTAGGAGGAATTTGCTGGGTCTGGGGAATGATCCTGCTGGGATACACAATTGGCAAGACGGATCCGCACATCGACAAACACATCCACTTCGTCATCGCCGCTGTGATCGTCGTCTCGCTGCTTCCCGCCGCTTATCACTCATGGAAAGCGCGCGGGCACAAAACCGCACTTCCGCTTAAACCTGCCGAGTCCGAAAAAGATTAGAGGCGCAACGAGCCGAAAGATAGTTACTTGAGGAAAAGCCCTTCGCGCACCTGATCGCGGCCCACGAAAGTCTTCGACGAGCGGAACTTCCCAAAAATATCCAGAATTTCGCGGTTCTGAAAAACTCGCGCGTGAACTGACAGCGTCGACGCCGGCAAAAGCTCAACCGTTTGCATATCGGCAATCCGGTAACGGCTGAACCGCTCGGGCGTGCGGCTGTGAAACAGCGATAGAACGGCGCCGCCCGGCCGGAGCATCGAATACACCCGATCCATCACTTTCGGCAATAGTTGCGCGTCCAGGTAATCAAATATGTCCCACGCCAGCACTCCGTGAAAATGTTCCGCGGGATACAGCAAAGCGTTGTCCAGAAATTTGTCCGCGAACATGGAGGGCGATATTTTCGCAATATCATTTCCTACCGGTGCCTTGCGGAAATCTTCCTCTTCGGAGGCCAGAAATTCCTTCCAGGCTCGCAACAGGTCTTCGGTGGAAACGCGAAACCCTCTTTCGATGAAAAAAGTAACAGTCGCTTGCCACACTGGCCCAAGGTCGAGAATGCGTCCCTGTTGCGAATCGCTGATAAGCCAAAGAAATTCCTTCAACCCGTTCGACACGCGGGCGTTCGCGGATGTAGCCGTCGCGGCCGCCGGACCTGGCTTGTCGCGCGTCCCCGTCACGGGCGCCGCACTCATTCGAGGTTTAGCTACCCAGCTCATCGCCTGTTCTATTCGTCCTTGCCGCTCGCGGACATAACTTTCGCCTTGCTTGGCTCCGTGGCGCCCTCAGCGTTCGCTCCAGCCTGCGAAGCACCCGTCCGTACCATTTCCACTTTGCCTCGCAACCTCGCGCCATCGTCAATCGCAATCCGCGGTGTCAGCACGCTTCCTTGCACTTTGCTTTGCGCTCCCAGTTGCACCCGCTCCTCGGCCTTCAAGTTCCCCTGCACCGAGCCCTCAATGATAATTTCTCGTGCCTCGATATCCGCTTGCACCCGGCCATTGGGCCCAATCGTCACACGAGCATTCGCCAAGCGTATCTTCCCCTGCGTTTCGCCATCAATGTACAAATCGGAAGTCCCGGAGATTTCGCCGTTGATCTTCAGCCCCGACGCAATCGTGGTCACGCTATTAGGCTGCGAAGCGCTCTTTGGCAGAGCGTGTGTAGCCGGCGGTTCAGAAGCCGGTGCGTTAACTGCTGGCATCTCTCGCGGCCCCGCCTCAGGTGCTGGTATTACTGGAACTGCCGCCTGCGTAGACGGCTTGGCCTCAGCTGATTTGTTCCACATCACATTTCCCCCCAATATGGCTGGATCGCGCCGGGGTGGCCTGGGTTCCCGGGCGGCGTCCAAACTATAGTACAGCCCCGCCCTGGAGTAAATCACCACCCTACAACGGTTGCCGGATGCGCCACCGATCTCTACTACGCCCTATGTTGCTATTCCAGCGCTCTGCGAACCCTTCTGGCGGTCAAATCCTATCCAGGAAGTCTGCACTTCGCTGTGACGCATTTCCCATACCGCCACAACATAACCCGATGCCTCATATAGGAATCTCTTCAGCCCATTACGGGTGTGCCACCAGGTGTTCGGATCGTATTCCGAGTCCGGCGCAGAGATCACGCGGAGCTCCGTTCCAGCCGGCAGGGCGCGTTCAAAAATGTAATTTGCCCGGCGCGTGTGGTAATTCGAAGTCACCAGCAGGACTCTCTTCCACCCATGCGCAGCAATCGCCTGCGCGTCCGCAATCGCCTCCTCCCGCGTGTTCGTCGCTCGATGTGTTACCGGAACAATCGCATTTGCCGGTACGCCAAGAGCTTTTAAGTCATGCTGCATCAGCTCCGCTATCCCGGCGTACGGGCGTAGCAAACGCCCGCTGGCCAGAATTCGCGGAGCCATACCCGAGTTGAAGAGCTGCGCCGCCTTCGCCGCGCGGTCGGCTCCGTAATTGTCGTCGCTCAGAATTACGATAACGTCCGAAACTTGCGGCGTCTCGTCTACTATCCAAAAATCTCCGGCGAAACGCAAAATCGGGTGGCGCGCCAGGTACAGAATCGCAACAAACACAACCAAGAACATCAGAAACAGGAGTTTGAAGAAAATTCCGCCGCGCTGGCGGTCGCGGATTTTCAAAACACTTGGTTCCTGGTTCCTCATTTGTTCGGGTCGATCTTACGCAGACTGTCCGCCGCTTCTTCCGGCAGCGTTCCGTTAAAATAAATCTCCTTGATGCTATACGACTTGCTTCGTTGCTGAACGATGGGAAGAATTTCGATGTGCCAGTGGTAATCACCCGCAATCGTGCGCCAATAATCGCTCAGTTCGCCTTTGGTCTGCAGCGTATTCGGCGATGTATGCAGCACCATGTGATAGCTTTCCGAAACTTGCAATAACCTCCGTAGCGTCCTCCCCAACAGGCCGGCCAGATGGCGGCGGCGTTCGCCCGCAAGCGGTGCTTCGAACTGATGGTTATGCGTTTTCGGCATCAGCCACACTTCGAACGGCACGCGCGAAGCGTAAGGGCAAAAAGCATAGTAGTCGCCCGCATTATCTACAACGCGTTTGGTCTGCCGAATTTCCTGTCTCAAAATGTCGCAAAAGACGCACCGCTCGTGGGCGCGATACCATTCTCGCGCGCTCCGCAATTCGTACAGAATTCGCCGCGGTACGAACGTCGTCGCCGTAATCTGCGAGTGCGCGTGCGGCCATTCCTCTCCCGCTTGCGCCCCCTGGTTCTTGAATACAGTGACGTACTTGAATCGCGCATCCCGTTTCAGATCCGCGATGCGCAGCGCGTACGCTTCCAGCACTCGCTCGATTTCTTCGTCATTCATCCGCGAGAGCGAACGCGTGTGCTCTGTACTCTCCACAATTATTTCGTGCGCGCCCGTTGCCGCCATCCGGTCGTAAATCCCCTCGGCGCTGCGCCCGGGCTCACCCTCAATTCGATACAGCGGACGGAAGTGAGGAAAGACACGAATTTGCGATGGTCCGTTCGCCGGCAAACTCAAAATCGTGGGCACGTCCGGTCGGTTCCCCGAACACAGTGGACATGGATCCGGCCTCACCTTTTCCCGCTCCGGATGCCCGACCACTACCCAGCTCCGAGTGATAGGATCTTTGCGAAGTTCCATTTTTCAGTGTAAAACGCGCTCCACAAAAAATTCGACGCGCCATCTTATTACAATGCAGCGTCTCCGCAGCACAAGATAATCGCCGACGATTCAGGACCACAGATTAGTTTAACTGGAGAAAGAATCAGTAAGAGAAGTTAACTCCGAAGAACGGAAAAAATTGTAAATTATCGCGTGTAATGCGTCGGAGTCGGTCCAACTTCCAGACGGTGTCTATCCCAGATGGCGCCTTCGCGGCTGTAGTTAGCCATTTCGAAATCTTGCGTCAATTCGAGGCAATCGGTGGGACAAGCGTCCTCGCACAACCCGCAGAACATGCACCGCGAGGTATCGTAAGTGAATGTCGTCAGCACCTTCCGCCGCGTTGCATCATCCCGCAGCCATCCCACCACAATCAGATTTTCCGGGCACGCTAGCGCGCATAGATTGCACGAAATGCAAAGCGATTCGCCCGTCTCGGGATTCATGTTCAGCCGGGGCGCGCCGCGATACCGCTCCGCCATCATCGGCCGTTCCTGGGGATACTGTTCGGTCACCACATTCTTGGGCGCCTGATAACTAAAGGTCAGCATCATGCCCTTGATCAGGTCCCACAAAAAGATGCGCTTAAGAATTTCTTTCATTCGTTGTAGTTTGACTTCCGCCCTCGCCAAAGTCAAGCCATGCAAGACCATCTGCACTCAGTTGAGCGCGGACAACAACTTCCCGCCATCCGAAACCGTCCAATCCGGCTGCGCTGCCCTTTCCGTTGACTTGCCCTTAGCCCGCAACTAAGATGCCCGAACCTTATTGGAGGCGGCAGCTGTGTGTAGGTTCAGCCGACATACGCTAACGTTTTTGCTGCTCCTGCCGATGATCGCCTCAAATCACTCTTCCGCACTGTCCCCGCCCAATAAGAACGAGCATGGAATTCTCGGCAAATGGGATTCCAGGATCCGTTCAAACGACTCCGGTCTTACCCTCCAATTTTTTCCGGACGGGACCGTTAAAGAAAATTCTGACCTTGAGAAGGCCGGCCGATATTCGCTCAAGGACAGCCGCCTTACCACCTACGTACCGGACGCCAAAGAAGGGCGCGAGAAGCAACGTGAGTTCGATCTGATGCTGGACGGTGACAACATCACGATGAAGGAGTCAACCGGCGGCGCGGAAATCCACATGGAACGCGTCTGTAAAGGCGCCCCCGCCGTTAACGACATTCTCGGCGAGTGGTACTCTTCAAATTACCCTGGCGCGATCCGTGCGTTCCCTCTCGAACAGCCACCCCATCTCCCGGCGTTCGTTGAGTTCACTAGAGAAAAGAAACTATTGTTTCGGTCAACACCGCTGAAAATCATCGAAGGGCAATATGAGATCTCTGACGGCGTGCTGGTACTCACATTTCCAAATGAACCTCCTGCGAAGACCAAAGTTCGCATAAGCCCAGACCAGACCGATATACGAATCTCAAAACAGGGGCCCGAAATCCCGTTTAGGCACGTGACCGGCTCTGACTGTGCTGCGCAGTTTAAACCCGCCACTTAATCCTAACGATCGAGCACTTCTCAATGCCCCAAAGAAACATCTTGCTTCTCCTCAAAGCCGGCGATCGACGTTCGACTGGCCGTTCCGACCAAGTAGCGGTCATTGTCGGCAAGGACCCAAAACTATTCCCCAGCCTTATCGCAGGTTTGTGGTCCGCCGATCCTCTCCTGCGAATGCGAACTGCGGACGCGGCCGAGAAAGTCACGCGCAAAAATCCCGAGTTGCTGACTCCTCACAAAAAGGAATTGCTGGGTTTGATGACCGAGGCCACTCAACAGGAATTGCGTTGGCATTTGGCGGTCATGATTCCGCGGCTTTCCTTGAACGCCACAGAGCGACAACTCGCGATATCTGCGCTGAACGGTTACCTGGAAGACCGCAGTTCCATCGTCAGGACCTTCGCCCTACAAGGGCTCGCAGATCTGGCTCAAGGCGATTCATCTATTCGACCTGAAGTGGAAGATATCCTTCGCGGGGCCACTCGAAACGGTACGCCTGCAATGAAAGCTCGTAGTCGCAAGCTGCTGCTCCGCCTCGAACGCGGCTGATCGCCCCGTCGCTCTGGAAATCCGCAGGACCGCGCCGAATTCCTCGAACAGCGGAAATTAGCAAGGCAGAAGCGGCAAGGTGTATTCTGGCGCTTCATGGTGGAAGCCAGCGCATCTGACCGCGAATTCATGCTCGCAGCTCTCGCTGAGGCTCACCAAGCAGCCGAGCGAGGTGAAGTGCCCGTCGGCGCAGTTCTCGCGCTCGACAACCAAATCATTGCCCGCGCAGGCAATCGCACCATTGCTGATTGCGACCCCACTGCGCACGCCGAAATCGTCGCGCTCCGCGAAGCAACAAGAATTATCGGAAATTATCGCCTACCTGGCGCAACCCTTTACGTCACCATCGAGCCCTGCGCCATGTGCTGCGGCGCTATGATTCAAGCGCGCATTGCGAGGCTTGTTTACGGCGCCGACGATCCCAAGGGCGGCGCCGTCCGCTCCTGCTTTTCCGTTCTCGACCACCCACAGCTCAACCACCGCGTCGAAGTCACTTCCGGCGTCCTCGCTGAAGACTCCGCCACGATCCTGAAAACTTTCTTCTCCGCGAGGCGCTAACTGCCCAAGTTTTCGTTCAGTGCTACCTTCCTCTCTTCTGACAACTTCCTTCCCTGCCGAGCATCAGCCTATATCTGATGCAACTCTCAATCTGGCTTACGCAGCCTCTGCTGTTGCGCTACACTTTCGACGGAGAAAATATCCAATGTTCTGTGCTTGTAGAAGTAGTTTCAACGTCCCAAGTTATAGGCGAACCCTCGCTTTCTGCGGACTAGCTCTGGCGCTCCTCGCGGCGCCCACTTGCCTTCTCGCGCAATCATCACCTAGCGAGCAGACTCAGAATCAATCTTCCTCCGCATCGCGAGCTTCCGCGCCCTCGGCGCAGCCGCTTTCTCCTGCAGCCAGCAGCCGCGAAAATCTTCTCGCGCAATTCAACGACTCCCTCGAAGAGCTCACTGCCCGGGTCTCTCCTTCCATCGTTCAGGTGCAAGTCACCGGCTATCGTTCCGTGGAAGCAAAGAATCAGGACGCCGCCAGCCTGATCGGCAGAGAGCGCAGTTTGGGTTCCGGCGTCATTGTTGACCGCGACGGCTACATCATCACCAACGCTCACGTGGTGAAAGGAGCGCAACGCATTCGCGTAGTCATTTCGTCTCGAAGTTCCAGCGATTCACAAGTGCGCGACAGCCTCGGCCTTGGTGAGCATATCCCGCCTATCGACGCCAAAATCGTCGGCATCGCTCCGACCATCGATCTCGCGTTGCTGAAAATCGAAGCAAAAGGATTGCAAGCGCTTCCCTTCGCCGACTACTCAAAATTGAAGAAGGGACAGCTTGTTCTCGCCTTCGGCAATCCGGAAGGCCTCGAAAACTCCGTCACCATGGGTGTCGTCAGCTCCGTTGCGCGCCAGGCTGATCCCGGCGTTCCTTCCGTCTTTATTCAAACAGACGCGCCCATCAATCCCGGCAATAGCGGCGGCCCGCTGGTAGACACAGACGGCGAGCTTGTCGGCATCAACACTTTTATTCTTTCGGAATCCGGCGGCAGCCAGGGTTTAGGCTTTGCGATTCCTAGCAGCGTAGTGAAATTCGTTTACGAAGAACTTCGCAAGTACGGGCGTGTGCACCGCAGCGTTATCGGTGCCGTCCTCCAGGACATCACTCCCGATCTTGCGGCGGGACTCGGCCTTAGCAGGCAGCGAGGCGTCATCGTTTCTGACGTGGACCCCGACGGGCCCGCGCAAAAATCCGGACTTCAAATTCAGGATATTCTTTTGAGCTTGGATGAGCGTTCGATAGGCAGCGTGCCGCTCGCCGAAATGATTATTTCCACGCGGCCCGCCAGCGCCGTCGTGCAGGCCGAAGTGCTGCGCGGCGACAAAAAACTGACGCTGGAAATTCCCGTGGCTGAAGAAAAGAATGACGTCGATCAACTGGCCGATCTCGTCGACCCCGAAAAATCTCTGATCTCCAAACTCGGATTTTTCGCCGTGGAGATTGACGACAAGTTGGCGCGGCAGTTGGAGGAATTGCGCGAGCCGTCGGGGATAATCGTCGCAGCCATGGCCGCCGATCTCCTCGGCCTGGAAAATGACTTGCAAGCTGGAGACGTGATCCACTCGCTCAACGGAAAACATATCGAAACGATCGCCGGCCTGCGCGCCGCTTTGAAAGCCATGCCTCCCGGCGCTCCCGGAGTGCTGCAGATAGAACGGGACAGCAAGTACATGTACGTCACCTTCGAAATGGACTGAAAACTCCAGCGCGAGCGATCCGTTTCGCAACAACGCAGTGTTGTGACCATACTAAGCGTTTGTTAAGCTAGGAGCGCTGCAGCCGCGGAGAGGTGTCTGAGCGGTTGAAAGAGCTCGCCTCGAAAGCGAGTGTCGGGGAAACTCGACCGTGGGTTCAAATCCCACCCTCTCC